>Ga0208261_1000129_pt1 | contig 31523 bp, 30 predicted proteins | sample Knorr_S7_td_DCM__FD_185595 | JGI IMG/M metagenome (GOLD analysis project Ga0208261, IMG submission 185595) | Marine microbial communities from Southern Atlantic Ocean transect - Knorr_S7_td_DCM_ad_131m_LV_B (SPAdes) (version 3) | ecosystem: Environmental > Aquatic > Marine > Oceanic | place...
AAATGGAACGTTTATATTGTAGCCCGCATTCTTAGCTGCCTTTTCAATTCCAACAGATCCTCCTAAAACAATCAAGTCAGCCATTGAAACATTTTTCTTTTTATTATCAAAACTCTTTTTAATTTTTTCAAAAATTTTAATAACCTTAGATAGTTGAGATGGATTATTTACTGACCAACTTTTTTGTGGCTCTAGTCTTATTCTTGCACCATTAGCCCCACCTCTTTTATCTGATCCACGAAAAGTTGAAGCTGATGCCCAAGCAGTTGATACAAGCTGAGAAACAGAAAGTCCTGATTTTAAAATTTTTGATTTTAAAAATTTTATATCTTTATTTTTAATTTTATAATTAGGTTTTGGTATAGGATCTTGCCAAATTAATTTTTCCTTTGGAACTTCAGGTCCTAAGTAGCATGCACGAGGACCCATATCACGGTGTGTAAGCTTAAACCATGCTCTAGCAAAAGCATCAGCAAACTCTATTGGATTATTATGAAAATGCCTAGAAATTGGCCCATAAGATGGATCTAATTTTAAGGATAAATCAGTTGTTTGCATCATTGGTAAATTTTGTTTTGACTTTATATGTGCGTCTGGTGTCATATTTACAGCTTTACCATTTTTAATTGGCTTCCATTGATGAGCACCGGCTGGGCTCTTAGAAAGCTCCCATTCATATCCAAAAAGATTATCAAAATAACCCATATCCCATTTAATAGGATTACTAGTCCAAGCTCCTTCAATACCACTGCTTATTGTATCAGCACCTAAGCCACTTTTATAATTACTGTTCCAACCAGTTGCTTGATCTTGAACTTTTGATCCCTCAGGTTCTGGACCTTTATGTGACTCTGGAGCTGCTCCATGGGATTTCCCAAAAGTATGTCCTCCTGCAACTAATGCTACAGTCTCATAATCATTCATAGCCATTCTACCAAATGTTTCACGAATATCATGTGCAGCTAGTAAAGGGTCTGGGTTTGCATCAGGTCCTTGTGGGTTAACATAAATTAAACCCATGTGAGAAGCCCCTAACGGATTCTCTAATTCTCTTTTACCACTATATCGGTTTACTCCAAGCCATTCTTTTTCCGACCCCCAATATATATCTTCTTCTGGTTCCCATATATCTTCTCTTCCTGCGCCAAAACCAAATGTTTTAAATCCCATTGACTCAAGGGCAACATTTCCAATCAAAACAAATAAATCAGCCCAAGAAATTTTTTTTCCATATTTTTTTTTTATAGGCCAAAGAAGAAGTCTAGCTTTATCTAAGTTAACATTGTCTGGCCAACTATTAAGTGGTGCGAACCTTTGATTTCCTGTTCCAGCCCCACCTCTTCCATCGCCTGTTCTATATGTTCCAGCAGCATGCCAAGCTAATCTTATAAACAATGGCCCGTAATGACCGTAGTCAGCAGGCCACCAACTTTGAGATTGTGTCATCAATTTCACTAAATCTCTTTTTAGTGCTTTATAATTCAATTTTTTAAATTCTTTTGAGTAATTAAATTTGTTATCCATTGGATTAACCAAAGATGAATGCTGACTTAAAATTTTTAAATTCAATGCATTAGGCCACCAATCTCTATTGGTTGTTCCTTTGCCTGTTGGGAACTTTGGAGGTGTTCCTACACCTGTAAATGGACATTTTGATTGTTCTTTTAGCATTTTGTTTTTTTATAATGATTCTAAACTAATGTCAACAGATTAGAATAATTATAATCTACTTTATGAAATTTAATTTAAACAATATTTAAGACTTACTTATCAGTTTCAATTTTTGCGATTATCTCAACCGATTTAATTTTCTTTCCTGGTACAGTTTTGTTTATTTTTATTTCCCCTACATCTTTATCTTCTAAATCAATTAATTTTTTTTCTTCTTCATCAAAAAAATGGTGGTGATGTGAGATATTGGTATCAAAATAGCTTTGGGATGAATTGATTGGTATTTCTTTAAGGTATCCTTTCTTATTAAATGCGTGAACTGTATTATAAATTGTAGCTAAAGAAATTTTTGTATTTTCTGTATTTTCAATCATTTTAGCTAAATCTTTGATTGTAAAATGAAAAGTTTTTTCTGTGTTAAATAAAATTTCACAAATTCTTATCCTTTGATTGGTTGGTCTTAGGCCTGAATTTCGTAGTTTTATGATATAATCTTTGTTGTAAGACATTGATATTTATAATTATTCTAAAGAATATGTATATTATAATGCTACTAAATCAAGTAATAAGATTATAGATGTATGAAAAAAAGTTCCTTTAATTATAATGAGTTAATTGATTGTGCAAATGGTGGCCTTTTTGGTCCAGGTAATGCAAAATTACCCTTACCTCCCATGTTGATGTTTGATAGAATTACAGAAATAAATGAAAATAAAGGTTTTTTTAATAAAGGCCAAATTAAAGCTGAGCTTGATATTAAGGATAATCTTTGGTTTTTTGACTGTCATTTTAAAGAAGATCCGGTAATGCCAGGATGTTTGGGTTTAGACGCAATGTGGCAATTAGTAGGATTTTACCTCGGCTGGTTAGGAAATCCAGGAAGAGGTCGAGCACTAGGAGTAAATAGTGTTAAATTCACAGGTGAAGTTCTAAAAAAGGTCAAAAATGCAACGTATGAAATTGATATGAAAAGAATACTCATTAAAGAAGGAACAACAGTAGGATTGGCAAATGGAGTCTTGTTAGCTGACGGAAAAAAAATATATTCAGCTGAAAGTTTAAAAGTAGGTTTGTTTAAATAATGAGAAGAGTTGTTGTTACAGGTATTGGTATCGTTTCTTGTTTAGGAAATAACCAAAAAGAAGTTTATGAATCTCTTTTAAATTCAAAATCTGGAATATCATATGCAGAAGAATATAAAGAACATAATTTAAAAAGCCATGTTCATGGTAAACCAAATATAAAACTTGAAGACCATGTCGATAGAAAAACAAAAAGGTTTATGGGATCTGGTTCTGCTTATAACTATATAGCTATGAAAGAAGCAGTTGAGGACTCGGGATTAGAAGAAAAAGAAATTAGTAATTTTAAAACAGGAATAGTAATGGGTTCAGGTGGCCCTTCAATAGAAAATGTTATTGTTGCGGCCGATAAAACAAGAGCAAAAACTCCAAAACTTATGGGACCATTTATTGTTCCTAGAACTATGGCTAGTACAGCTTCTGCTACACTTGCAGTCCCATTTAAGATTAAAGGAATAAATTATACAATGAGCTCTGCTTGCGCCACAAGTGGACACTGTATTGGAAATTCAATGGAATTAATACAGTCAGGAAAACAAGATATTATGTTTTCAGGTGGTAGTGAAGAATTACACTGGGCTATGACTGCTATGTTTGATGCAATGACAGCTCTATCATCCAAGTACAATGAAACACCAGAAAAAGCTTCGAGAGCTTATGATAAAACAAGAGATGGATTTGTTATTGCTGGCGGTGGAGGAGTTTTGGTTCTTGAAGAATACGAACACGCTAAAGCTAGAGGTGCTAAAATATACGCGGAAATAACTGGTTATGGGGCAACATCTGATGGATATGATATGGTAGCACCTTCAGGAGAAGGAGCGACTAGATGTATGAATATGGCATTAGCTACTATGAGAAATAAAAAAATTGACTATTTAAATACTCACGGAACATCAACACCAGTTGGTGATATTACCGAATTAAAAGCAATAGGAGAGACATTTGGAAATGATGTACCTAAAATCAGTTCAACTAAATCACTTTCAGGACATCCACTTGGTGCAGCATCTGTTCATGAAGCTATTTACAGTTTAATAATGATGAAAAATAATTTTATAACAGCCTCAGCTAATATAGGTGATATGGACGATGAAGCTAAAAAATTTCCAATTGTAACAAAAACTGAAATAGATATTAATTTAAATTCTATTATGTCTAATAGCTTTGGTTTTGGTGGAACAAATGCAACTTTAGTATTTGAGAAAGTATAATAAATGAGTTTAATGAAAAGTAAGAAAGGATTAATCATGGGTGTTGCCAATGAGAGATCAATAGCCTGGGGAATTGCGCAAAAACTTTCAGAAGCTGGAGCTGAGTTAGCATTTACATATCTTGGTGATGCATTAAAGAAAAGAGTAGTTCCACTAGCAGAAAAATTAAATTCTAATGTTACTTTTAGTTGTGATGTTGAAAAAAAAGAGGATGTAATAAAGTTGTTTGAAGATGTAAAATCGACCTGGGGTGAAATTGATTTTGTTGTGCACGCGATTGCATTTTCAGATAAATCAGAATTATCTGGAGAATATTTAAATACAACTAGAGAAAATTTTTTAAGAAGTATGTTAATTTCATGCTTTTCATTTACAGAAATTGCAAGAGAAGCATCCAAAGTAATGAAAGGTGGAGGAAGTATGGTTACTTTAAGTTATGAAGCCAATAAAGCTATCCCAAATTATAATGTAATGGGTGTATGCAAAGCAGCATTGGAGTCTAGTGTTAAATATTTAGCAAGAGACTTGGGAGCTAAAGGTATTAGAGTAAATGCAATCAGTGCTGGACCTATCAAAACCCTAGCTGCATCAGCTATAGGAGATGCAAAATTCCTTTATAAATGGAACGCAGATCATTCATTTTTAAAGAGAAATGTTGATAATTTAGACGTTGGAAACTCAGCATTATACTTATTAAGCGATATGGCTGGAGGTGTTACTGGTGAAATTCACTACGTAGATGCTGGGTATAATAAAGTAGGGATGCCAGATCCTAAGAATATCACATAAAAGTTAGTAATTATGCTAATTTTAGTATGGTTTGTCGTTTGCATTATTTTTTCATTTGTCCAATTAATACTAGGGGATTCTGGTCATGCAATAGAAGTATTTGCACTTTTCAGTGCAATAGCTTTATTTTTAATTAATAAGTTATCAAAAAGGAAAAAATAAATGGGCTTTATTTAACAACAGCTGCAAGTTTTTTTCTTTTTATCTTCATTCATTATTTTATAATGATCTTTTATTAATTCTAGCTCTCCTTTTTCATCTTCTACAACTTTTTTTTCTTTTAAAATTTTATCTTCAAAGTATGCGTAAAGTGAATTAAAACCTAATTTTGTAGCTTTTTTTTGTTCATAATCTCTACGACCCTTTAGGTTTTCAATTATTTTAATTATTTCTTGATTTTGCATATTAAACTGCTGCCTGCTTAATAGACAGTTTTACCTTTCCTCTATCAAATCCGATGACTTTAACTTTTACTTCATCACCTTCTTTCACAACATCAGTTACTTTTGCAACTCTTTTATCAGCTAGCTCTGAAATATGAACTAGCCCATCTTGTTTTCCTAAGAAATTAACGAATGCACCAAATTCCATAATTTTCATAACTTTTCCATTATAAATTTTATTCAATTCAGCCTTAGCTGTTATGTCTTTAATCATTTGCATTGCTTTGTTTCGAGACTCTTCATCAGGAGCGGCAACTGTTACAACACCTTCATCATTTACATCAACTTTAGCGCCTGAAATTTCAACAATTTCTCTTATTGTTGCTCCACCTTTACCAATAACCGCCGCAATATCTTTTTTATCAACTGTTATTTTTTCCATTTTTGGAGTGTGTTTACCAACACTTTCTCTTGATTTATCTAATGCTTTATTCATTTCACCTAAGATATGAATTCTTCCATCTTTAGCTTGATTTAAAGCTTGTTCCATTATTTCAAAAGTAATACCTGTAATCTTTATATCCATTTGAAGAGATGTAATACCATCTTTGGTTCCAGCAACTTTGAAATCCATATCTCCTAAGTGATCTTCATCTCCTAAAATATCAGACAATACACTAAAATTATCACCTTCTTTAATTAAACCCATCGCAATCCCCGCAACTGGTTCTTTAATTGGAACGCCTGCATCCATTAATGCTAAAGAAGTTCCGCAAACAGTAGCCATTGATGATGAACCATTAGATTCAGTAATTTCAGATACTATTCTGAAAGTATAAGGAAAACTATCTTTAGAAGGTAACGAAGAGTTAATAGCTCTCCAAGCAAGTTTACCATGTCCAATTTCTCTTCTACCAGTTCCAATTCTTCCAGTTTCTCCAACTGAAAAAGGAGGAAAATTATAATGAAGCATAAATCTTTCTCTTTGCAACCCTTCTAAACTTTCGATTCTTTGTTCATCGTCAGAAGTTCCAAGAGTAGTAGTAACTATTGCTTGAGTCTCTCCTCTAGTGAATAAAGCAGAACCATGTACTCTAGGTAATATTCCAACTTCACACTCAATTGGTCTTACATCTGCTAGACCTCTACCGTCAATACGATTTTTATTTTTTAAAATATCAGTTCTAACTATAGACTTTTCAATATTTTTTAACTGAGAGTTAACATCTAAATCAGAATAGTTTTCATTTTCTTCATAAAGTTTTTTGGCTTTATCTGTAATTTCTGAAATTTGATTTGACCTATCTTGTTTATCTTTTGTTGCAAAAGCTTTTTTTAAATCTTTAGTAAATTCTTCTTCTAATTTTCTCTTAACTTCAGAGAGATCCTTTTTTTCTATAACCCAATTAGGTTTTTTACATTCTTTTGCAAATTGTTCTATCATTTCAATTACTGGAACAAAACCTTCATGACCAAATTTAACAGCTTTTAACATTACTTCTTCAGTTAAACCGTTTGCCTCAGATTCTACCATCAAAACTGCATCTTTGGTTCCAGCAACAACTAAATCTAATTTTGAGTTTTCTAATTCTTTCTTTGAAGGGTTAAGTATATATTTTCCATCAATATAGCCAACTCTAGAAGCTCCGACAGGTCCCATGAAAGGCATGCCTGAAATAGATAATGCCGCTGAAGATGCAATAATAGACAATATATCTGCTTCATTTTCTTTATCATAGGATATTACTGTTGGAAGTAATTGTACTTCATTTTTAAATTCATCTGGAAATAATGGTCTTATAGGTCTATCTATCAATCTTGAAATAAGAGTTTCACTTTCTGTTGGTCTTGCCTCTCTTTTGAAATATCCTCCAGGTATTTTACCTGCTGCATAATATTTTTCTTGATAATTTACTGATAAAGGAAAGTAATCTATTTCTGGATTTACTTTCTTTGCTCCTACAACTGTAGCCATTACAATTGTTTCACCACATTTTGCAATAATTGCACCATCTGCCTGTCTGGCAATTTTTCCTGTTTCTAAACTTATTTTTTTTCCAGCAATTTCAATTTCTTTTTTAAATACTTTAAACATTTATTTCCTTAAGTTTAGTTTTGTTATTACATTTTTATAAGACTCTATTTTATTTTTTTTTAAATAGTCTAATAATTTTTTTCTTCTATTTACGGCTTTTAATAAACCAACCGATGAATGTTTATCTTTTTTAAACTGCTTGATATGTTTTGAAAGATTCTCAATTTTGTCCGTCAATAGGGCAACTTGAACCTCGGACGATCCAGTATCTTTTTCATGAATCGAAAGTTCTTTTACTTTTTTTGTCATTATATTTCCTTATTTATTAGTTTGTTTAATTAAGCTTTCAATTTTTTCAGCATAATCAAATGATTCATCTTTTACAAAATAAAGTTTTGGAAGAAACTTCATTACTATTTTTTTAGATAAAACTTTTTTGATTATAAATGAAAATTCGTTTAATTTTTCTACAATTTCTTCTGCATTTTTTCCACCTAAGGGCATTACATATATTTTCGCTGTTTTTAAATCTTGAGACATTCTAACCTCAGTAACAGTAATTTCTTTTGTTTGTAGTTCTAATAACTTAGCTTCATCTCTTATAAAAATCATACAAAGTGCTTGTTTTATCATTTCTCCAACTCTTAACTGCCGCTGTGTAATTGGTTTTCCTAATCTTGTCATTTAAATTGTTCTTTCTGTTATAGTTGAATTATATACTTCTATGATGTCTTTTTTTTGGAAATCTCCAAAATCTTTCAAAGTTATTCCACACTCTAATCCTGCAGAAACTTGTTTTGCTTGATTTTTTTCTCTAAAAATAGAACCTATTTTACCATTGAAGATTATTGTTCCATCTCTAATTACTCTTGCATTAGAGTCTTGAGTAATTTCTCCATCAACAACTTTTGAACCTGCAACCTTGCCCACTTTAGATACTTTAAATATTTCTAAAATTTCAGCTGTACCAATAATTTTTTCATCTATATCTGGAGTTAATAATCCAGACATTTTATTTTTTATAAAATCTAAAACTTCATAAATTATATTAAATGATGATATATTTATCTTCTCTTGTTCAGCTCTCTTTTTTGCTTCTTTACTTGGCTTTACATTAAACGCAATTAATATTGCCTTAGAAGCCTTTGCAAGTGTTACATCTGTTTCAGTAATCATACCAATATCTGAGAGTAATATTTTAGTTTTAACTTCATCATGTTTTATTTGGTTAATTGCATTTTTTATTGCTTCTGAAGATCCATGTACATCAGATTTAATAATTATATTTAATTCTTCTGATGTAACATCCTTAAATGCTGATTCCTGAGTTACAAATGTTAACGGATTTTTACCTTGTTTTAATTCTTGAACTCTAGCATCACTTAAGGACTTTGCTTCTTTTTCATTTGGCAAAACAATAAAGTCATCACCTGATTTTGATGCACCATTTATACCTATAATTTCAACTGGTGTAGCAGGCTGAGCTGCTTCAATATTTTTTCCTTGATCATTAATAATTGCCCTAATTTTTCCCCATTTTAATCCACTAACAAAAAAATCTCCCTTTTTCAAAGTTCCTGCTGTTATAATAATATTTGCAACTGGTCCTCTTCCTGTATCAATTTTTGACTCTAGCACAATTCCTTTTGCATCAGTTTCAAAATCGGTTTTTAAATCTAATAATTCTGCTTGTAATAAAATTGACTCCATTAATTTATCAAGGTTTTTTTTTGTTTTAGTTGAAATTTCAACCATTAAAGTATCTCCTGAAAGATCTTCAGCTATTAATTCATACTCGAGTAATTGATTTTTAATTTTTTGAGGATCAGCCTCAGGAAGATCACATTTATTAATTGCAACAACTATTGGAACGCTAGCAGCTTTAGCATGTTTTATTGACTCAATAGTTTGTGGCATAACTCCATCATCGGCTGCTACAACTAAAACCACAATATCTGTTAATTTAGAGCCTCTTGATCTCATTTCAGTAAATGCTGCATGTCCTGGCGTATCAATAAAAGTAATTTTATTTGAATTATGATTAATTTGGTAAGCTCCAATATGTTGGGTTATTCCACCAAATTCTCCAGAAACTACATTCGTTTTTCTTAAAACATCTAAGACTGAAGTTTTTCCATGATCAACATGTCCCATTACTGTTACAATTGGTGCTCTACTCTTTAAATTTTGAGTTTTTACTTCTTTTATCTTATCAATTATTTCTTCTGTTTTTTCCTCTTTAATTGGATTGTGTCCAAATTCTTTTACTAAATACTCAGCAGTATCTGCATCTATAGTATGATTAATTGTAACTGTTACTCCCATCCCTAGCAAATGTTTAATAATATTACTTGATTGCTCAGCCATTCTGTTTGCTAACTCTCTAATGGTAATAACTTCAGGAATATTAACTTCTCTTTTTATTGGTTTTAAAATTTCTTTATTATCATTTTTATTTAAATTTCTATTTTCTTTTTGTTTAGCTCTTTTTAGAGACGCAAGACTTCTCGACCTTATTCCAATATCATCTTCACTTAGTGCTCTTGAAATAGTTAATTTTAATTCTCTTCTTTTTCCACCAAGCTTGTTTGATTTGTTATCTTTTGGCGAAACCTCTCCTTTTAATCTTCTTGTCGCTCTTTGTTCAGCTAATTTCCTTTTTTCAAAGTCAGAATTAGTATTTATTAAAGGTTTAGAAAAACTTGGTTTTTTTGATGGGAAAGTAGATCTATTTTTAAACTTATCATTAACTGGTCCTGGTCTTGAAAACTTAGGTTTTCCTGAAAATCTTGATGATTTTTTTTCAATAACTACTGTGTTTTTTGATTGAGTTTTTGCTTGTTCTATACTGTTAATAGTTTTTTTGGTGCTTCCAGTAATAGATAACTTTAATTTTTTTTTTTCCATTTTTCATCTCTTAATCTTTATAAACTTTATCTCTAGCAGACATAATTAAATCATCAGCTTCATTTTTTGATAAAGCAAAATCTTCTAAAAAACCTTTAATTCTAATTCTTTCTCCTTTAATTATATCATAACTGCCAGTTAACTCATCTGATGCTAAATCTGCAAAATCATTAAGCGTTAAAATTTTTTGTTCACCAAGTGTTACCAGCATGCCTGGGGTTAATCCTTTATGATTAATTAAATCATTCTCTAAACCAAGATTTTTTATTCTATTTGAAATTTCTTCTTGATCTTTTTGATAAAATTCTTTGGATCTTTCAATTAACTCCTTTGCTGTATCTTCTTCTATTCCTTCTATTTTTGTCAATGATTCTGGTGGACTATCTTTAATATCATCGATTGTTGAAAAACCTTCAGCAACTAACAGTTGACCTAAAGTTTCGTCTAATTCTAAATTTTTTACAAAATTATCAGTTTTTTCTTTAAATTCTATTTGTCTTCTTTCAGAGTCTTCTTGATCGGTCATTATATTAATTTCATAATTTAGAAGCTTTGTGGCTAATCTTACATTTTGACCTCTTCTTCCAATTGCCTTACTTAAATTTTCCTCAGTTAGAATTACATCTAATTTTTTTGCTTCATTATCTACATTTACTCTCTGTACCTCTGCAGGAGATAATGCATTTGCTACAACTACTGCTGGATCATCTGACCAATTTACTATATCAATCTTTTCTCCTTGAAGTTCATTAACAACTGCCTGAACTCTACTTCCTCTCATACCTACGCATGCACCTACTGGATCTAAAGAAGTGTCTATAGCTTTAACACAAATTTTTGCTCTACTTCCTGGATCTCTTGATGATGATTTAATTTCAATTAATCCATCGTAAATTTCTGGAACTTCTTGTATAAATAGCTTTTCCATAAATTTAGGATGAGCTCTTGATAAAAATATTTGCTGTCCTCTTGGTTCTCTTCTAACGTCTAAACAGTAAGCTTTTATTCTATCTCCAGCTTTAATATTTTCTCTAGGTATTAATTCATTTTTTTGAATAATGGCCTCTGTTCTACCTAAATCAACTATTACATTTCCAAATTCCAATCTTTTAATTATACCGCTTAAAATTGTATCTTTTTTATCCTTGAAGTCATTAAATTGTCTTTCTCTTTCAGCTTCTCTGACGTTAAAACTTATTACTTGTTTAGCGGTTTGTGCAGCAATTCTTCCGAAATCAAATGAGGGTAAGGGTTGTAGCACTTCATCACCAACTTTTTTATCTTTATTAGCTTCATGAAGTTTTAAAGCATCGTCTAAACTAATCTCTAGATTAATATTTTCTGGTTTTTCAACTATCAATAGCTTTCTAAAAATACCAATATCCCCATTATCTCTGTTAATTTGTACTTTTATTTCATTTTCTGCACCAAATTTTGATTTTGCTGCTTTAGCTATACCGTTTTCCATAGAGTCAATTATAAGTTCTTTATCTATAGATTTTTCCAATGCGACAGCTTCTGCTATCCTTAGTAATTCTAATTTATCTGCTCTTCTATTTAACATTTATTTTCTCCAAAAAAAAATGGGCCGAAGCCCATTTTGAAATTTCAACAATGTAAGTGGAATATATGTATTTTTTTTAAATTTTCAACTTATTTACTTATTGAAAACATCAGATTTATCAGTCTTTTCCCAAGAAAATGAACCATTAGACTCTGGATCTCTACCAAAATGACCATAAGCAGAAGTTTTTTCATAAATTGGTTTGTTTAAACCTAACATCTCTCTAATACCTCTTGGGCTTAAATCAAAATTTTCTTGAATCAGTTTTTCAACATGTCTATTTTTTTCTTCATCATTATCAAAAAGATCAACATAGATTGATAAAGGTTTTGATACCCCTATTGCATAAGCAAGTTGAATTAAACACTTATCAGCAATTTTTGAGGCAACTACATTCTTTGCCAAATATCTTGAAGCATACGCTGCTGACCTATCAACTTTAGTAGGATCCTTTCCAGAAAAAGCTCCCCCACCATGAGGTGCAGCTCCACCATAAGTATCTACGATAATCTTTCTTCCAGTTAAACCACTATCTCCATCAGGGCCTCCAATAACAAAATTACCCGTTGGATTAACATAAATTTCATTTTCATCTAATCCATTCACAAGATTTTTTGGAATAGATCTTTCAATGTAAGGTTTTACCAAATCTCTTACTTGAGCCTGATTTACATCTGGAGAATGTTGAGTTGAAATAACAACTGATTTAACTGATGCAGGTTTTCCATCTTTATATTCTATAGTAATTTGGCTTTTTGAATCAGGTTCAATATTTTTTAATTTTCCTGATTTTCTATCTTCTGCCATTAGTCGTAAAATTTTGTGTGAGTAGTGAATTGGCGCAGGCATTAAAACATCTGTTTCATTACAAGCGTATCCAAACATTATACCTTGATCTCCAGCTCCTTCATCTTTATTGCCTGATGAATCTACTCCCATCGCTATATCAGCAGATTGAGAATGAAGATGACTTTCGATTTTTGTTGCATCTTTCCAAGTAAATCCTTTTTGATCATAACCAATATCTTTAATGCAATCTCTTACTTTTTGAATTAAATCTTCTTGTTTGATCTCTGGTCCTCGTACTTCCCCAGCTAATACAACTTTATTTGTTGTTGTTAAAGTTTCACAAGCTACCCTGGATTGAGGTTCTGCACCTAAATAACTGTCTACAACCATATCTGAAATTCTGTCACATACTTTGTCTGGATGTCCTTCTGATACGGATTCACTAGTAAATAAAAAATCTTTTTTCATGGTTTATTCTCCCTTTTTTTTAAAAAAAAAATCAAACTAATATAAAATATTATAAAATAAAAGAAGATCTTATTACCATAAGAATTAAAAATAGTTTTTTTTCCCTTTTTAAAACTATTAATCGAAAAAACTCCCTTGTCAGTTGATTCAATTTTTTTTATAATTTGACCTTTAGAGTTTATAAACGCAGAAATACCATTATTTGTTGAGCGAATTAAATTTTTTCCTTCCTCAATAGATCTAAATATTGAATGAGAAAAGTGTTGGTGTGGTCCTGCGGAATCTCCAAACCAACCATCTTCTGAAATATTTAGAATGAAATCAAAATATTTTTTATTATTAATCAATTTTCCTGAATAAATTATTTCATAACAAATTAAAGGAAGAAAACTTATATCATTAAGATTAATTATTTTTCTTTTATTATCTGAAGAAAATGATCTATATCCTTGTGTAATTTTTTTTAGTCCAAATTTACTTAATAAATTTTCATAAGGTAGAAATTCACCAAAAGGAACTAATTTATTTTTATTATATTTTGAAATAATATTTAACTCATTATCTAGAACAACTAATGAATTAAATATTTTTTGATTTTCATCGCTATTTAAACCTAATATTAATTTATGTTTATCAGAAAAATGATTGGAAAAAATATATTTGTAATTTTTAATATCTTGTAAATATATGTTTGAAAGTACACCTTCAGGGAATATAAATATAGTATTTTCTAATTTATTCGGTTTACTTATTTCAATTAAATCTAATATAGTATCTTCTGGCTCTTCATTTTGAAAAAATCTATTTATACTAATTTTTGGTGATACAATTTTTATATTATAATCTAAAAAAGTTGCTTTAACTTTTTTATTTTTTTCAATAGTAGTTTTTCCATAAAAAAAATTTCCAAAGCATATCAAAGTTATAAAAACAAAAATAAATAATTTTTTTTTCCGTCTATAATTAAAAAAAAAAGTAGCAGGAATTAAAAATAAAGTGATTATCAATAAATTAAGTGCATAAGTTCCTGTAAATTGTAGAATTTGAATGAATTCAATATAATTAGTGAAACTATATAATATTAAATTCCATGGAAAACCTCCAAAAATAAAACTTCTAAAGTATTCGACTAATGAAAATAAGATTGAGAAAATAAGTATTGAATTAAAATTTTTTTTAAATCTGAAAAAGTATGAAAAAAATGTAATAAATCCATAAAACAATCCTAAAAATAATGGAATCAAAATTAGAGCGAATGGTATAAAAGGTTTAAAAGTATCTTCGTATGTAAGAGAAATTGTTATCCAATATAAACTGAAAATAAAATATCCAAAACCAAACATCCATCCGATTTTGAAATATGTCCATTTAGTTTTTTTTTTATCATAAGTAAGATAAAAAAATATAAGCGGAAAAGTAATAAAATTTATATAAAATAAATTATAAGGAGGTAGACTGAATGATGTGATTATACCTATTATAAAAGGTATTAAATAAATTAATAATTTATTTTGTATTAATAAATTCAATTTGCTTTGTAAAAATAGTTCAAAACTAAATTTTCTTTTTTAATCATTTTTTTGTAGTCATTTAATTTTTTATGATCATACCCTATTAAATGAAAATATCCATGTATCCACATTTTATCTAATTCAAAAAAAAAATTTGAATTTTTTGCCCTTTTATTAACTATTTGATAAGAAATAGCTATATCTCCAATATAATTATTTTTTTTTGTTATATTTTGCATTGGAAAAGATAATACATCTGTTGGCTTATTTTTTTTTCTAAATTTTAAATTCAATTTTTTCATTGTTCTGTTATTTGTTAACAAAACCGAGAATTCTTGTTTTTTTTTTTTTAAAAATTTAATCTTATTTATTTTTTTTATTTTATTTTTTAAATAATTTTCTGGATTGTTAATTTTTTTTTTCCATAAAAAATGATCAAGAATTATATTAGCCTTAATCATCAGTTTTTATGTTGATCAGAATAGGCTTTAACTATTTTTGAGACTAAAGGATGTCTAACAACATCATTGTGATCAAAATCAACAACTGAAATTTCTTTTAGGTGACCTAGTAATTTTTTTGAATGATTAAGCCCTGATAATGATTTATTTGGAAGGTCTATCTGGGATGGATCTCCATTTATAACTATTTTGGAATTTTCACCAATTCTTGTTAAAAACATTTTAATTTGGGTATCTGTCGCATTTTGAGCTTCATCAAGAATAGCAAATGAATTTTTTAGTGTTCTCCCTCTCATAAATGCTAATGGTGCAATCTCAATATCTCCGACTTCAATTTTTTTTTGTATTTTTTCGAAATCTAGTAAATCATAAAGTGAGTCATATAAAGGTCTCAAATAAGGATCAACTTTTTCTCTCATATCTCCTGGTAAAAATCCTAACCTCTCTCCTGCTTCTACAGCTGGTCTTGATAGAATTATTCTCTCTATTTTTTTGTCTAAAAGCATTGTAAGTGCCACAGCAACTGCTAGGAAAGTTTTTCCTGTGCCTGCAGGGCCTGCAGAAATAATTATTTCGCTTTCTTTAAGTGCTCTAACATAATCTTTTTGTTTTTCTGACCTTGGTATTACAGATTTTTTTGGAGTCTTAATAATATATTCAATATTTTTTTCTAAATTATTTATTTTTTCTTTTATCATAAATTTATTAACTGAAGAAACTATATCTTTTTTTTCAATAGTTCCATTATTTAAAAATTGTTCAGTAAGAAATTGTATTGCATTTTTTACCAAATTATTTTTTTTTGCATCACTTTTTACAAGAATTGAATTTCCTCGAGAATATATTTTTGTTTGAGTTATGTTTTCTAATTCTTTTAAATTATTATTAAACTCTCCTACGACGCCTAATAATAATTCATTATTTTGAAAAATAATACTAAGGGTATTGTTAGAATATAAGAATTTTAGTTCAGATTTTAAATTTTTACGTGCTATGTTTCTCAATTCAGGCTGCCTTTGATTTTTTTTGAACTTCACCAAATAATGTGTTTTGATTACTGTTATTAATTTTCACATCAACTAATTTTCCAATACTGCTTGAATTTCCATCAAATATAACTGAAGTTAGATATTTGTTCCTGCCAAATAATTTATTTTGGTTATTAATTTTATTTTCTACCAATACTTCTATTTTATTATTTTCCATTGATTTATTTAAATCTATTTGATTCTTAAATAATTTTCTTTGAACTATATTTAATCTTTCTTTGGTAACTTCACTATTAATTATGTCTAAATTTGCAGCTTTTGTTCCTGGTCTAGGGCTAAAGATAAATGAAAAAGAATTTATAAATTTTATCTTTTTTAATAATTCTAGTGTTTCATTAAAATCTTTATCTGTTTCACCTGGGTACCCTATAATAAAATCACTAGAAAATTCTATTTCTGAGTTAATATTTTTAATTTTATTATAAATTTCTAAATAATCCTCAACATTATGTTTACGATTCATTAATTTTAAAATTTTATTTGAACCACTTTGAATTGGCAAATGAACGAATGGCATAAGTTTTTTATTATTTTTATAACACTCAATTAAATCATCTGTCATATCTTTAGGGTGGGAAGTAGTATATCTAATTCTTTTAATTTCACTGAATTTATCGAGATTATTAATTAAATTAGAAATTTTAAATTCTTTATTATTTTCTTTATATGAATATGCATTAACATTTTGCCCAAGCAAAGTAATTTCTTTTACACCATTTTTAACTAATTGTTCTGCCTCGCTAATAATTTGATTAAATGGTCTAGAGTATTCTGGTCCTCTTGTATAAGGGACAACACAAAAATTGCAAAATTTATCACATCCTTCTTGTATTGTTAAGTAAGCTGAAATACTATTATCTTTATTTTTAATATTATCAAAATATTTAAACTTGGAAACAGAATCAAATTCAGTATCTTCTTGCTTTATTTCGTTTGTGTGGCTTAGCAAAATATCATTAATTTTATGGTACGATTGCGGACCAATTAAAATATCAACATAAGGTTCTCGATTAAGAATTTCTTGATTTTCAGCTTGTGCAACACAACCAGCAATAACCATTATAGGTTTTTTTTTAGATTTATATAATTTTTTAACTCTTCCTATTTCGTGAAAAACTTTTTCTTTAGCTTTATCTCTAATATGGCAAGTATTTAATATGTAACAATCAACATTATCTTTTTCATTAGTTTTTTTATAACCAATTTTACTGATCGACTCATAAATACGGTTTGAATCGTATTCATTCATTTGGCATCCAAACGTTTTAATAAAAACTTTTTTTTGCATCCATTATTTTTTTTTTATTCCATACAATTCAAGTTTATGATCTACTAATTTGTATCCATACTTATCAGCAACTTTTTTTTGCAACTTTTCAATTTCATCATCTACAAACTCAATTATTTCACCTGTTTTTATATCAATTAAATGATCGTGATGACTTTCATTTAATTCTTCATATCTCGCTTTGCCACCTTTAAAATCATGCTTAGTAACTATTCCAGATTCTTCAAAAAGCTTTACTGTTCTGTACACTGTGGCTATACTAATTTTTGCGTCTATTTTTGCGGCCCTTTTATACAACTCATCAACATCTGGATGATCTTGGGAATTACTCATAATTTTTGCAATAATTCTCCTTTGATCAGTTAGTTTAACACCCTTTGCTAAACACTTTTGTTCTATTGTTTCATTCATATTTTATTTTAACTCGAATAGTATGGCTTAATCAAATCTTTATTTAACAAATTTTTTTTCTCTAAATTCAATATATTATTATAATCACCATCTGCTAAATCTTTTGTATTAAATCCAATTAAATCAATGTTATTTGATAGAGCTATTGCTTTAGCAATTGATATTGAAGTCCTTATACTAGAAAAATTACCTGGGCCTTGATTAACAAATATTTTATCAATATTTCTAAATTCAAATTTATTTTTTTTTAAAAAACTCGAAAGAAGATCCACAAATTTATCAAAATTTTCTCTACTGTTTGTATATCTGGTAGTATATGATTGATATTTAGTAATGATCAAAAAACAAACTTCTTTATTGGTAGCATCAATTATTAAATTTTTCATATTCAATTTGTTTTTTTTAAACTCTTACGCTGAAGATATAAATAAAAAATATCAACATAATGAAAAAGGAATTATTTCTATAATGTATCACAGATTTAACGAAAATAAATACCCTTCTACAAATATTCAAATGGATATTTTTAAAAAACACATTGAAATCATAAAAAATAATAATTTAAAATTTTACAATCCAAATATATTTGAAAAAGAATTTAATTTAGCAAAATCTGAAAAAAAAATTTTAATTACAATTGATGATGCTTTTTTATCTTTTTATGAAAATGCTTGGCCATATTTAAAAAAAAACAAAATTCCATTTATATTATTTGTTTCAACTGAACCTATAGGTAAAAAAGGATATATGACTTGGGATCAGTTGAAAGAAATTGAAAAAGAAAATTTTGCATTTATAGGAAATCATTCTCATTCTCACGAATATCTTATTAAATATAAATTTGAAGATTTCAAAGATGATATAAATAAATCTATAAATATTTTCAAAAAAAATATTGGTTATAATCCAAAGTTTTTTTCATACCCTTTTGGAGAATTTTCTTTAGAACAAAAAAATTATATAGCAAAAAATTTTAAGTTTGCATTTGGTCAACATTCAGGTGTAATTGATTTAAATAAAGATAAATTTGAATTACCAAGATTTCCAATAAATGAGAAATATGGAGATTTAATTAGATTTGAAAAATTGGTTAGATTTTTACCATTACAATATAAAAACATTTATCCTAAAGACAAATTATTAAAATTCTCAAATAATCCACCTGAAATGTATATTGAATTTTTTACTGAACAAAAAAATTTAAGTAAAATCTCCTGTTATTCTAACGAAGGTGAGGGGTGGGATAAAACGAAAATTAAATTAGAAAAAAATAAATTAAATATTTTTTTTGATGAAAAATTTAAAGATAGAAGAGGAAGAATCAACTGTTCTTTGAATGATAAAGAAGGATGGAGATGGTTAGGAATTCAATTTACAATAAACAATTAAATTAAACTTTTAAGTTTTTTGCTTGTTGGGAGTATCTTGACATCGTCAAAATCGGTTAAAAAATTTTGTTTAATAATTTTTGATAAAATTTTTGTGTACTCAACTCCTGTTTCGGCATATTTATCAAGATATTTTACAAGCTCTAAACTATTTAATTTTCCATCATTATCTCTTTGAATAGCTCTCTCTTTTCTAAATTTTTTATAACTAGAATGTGTATTTAAGTTTCTCTGATATGCTTTTACAGATGCTTTTAAAACTTTAAAACTTGCAACTTTATGTTTCGATTTATCATCAGCTGCAGCAGGTCTAATACCATCACCCGACCATGTCCATTGACCAAATAATGCATTTCCTTTTTGAGCAAACCTTGATGTGCCCCATCCTGTTTCTTTTGCTGCTTGTGCAATAGCTAAAGAAACTGGAATTTCATCCATTCTTATTTTAAGTGTAGACAAATCATTATTTGCTACTCCATACTGCTTAAATTTTTTTTTTAGCCATTCACCATCAGTTTTAGAATTATTATTTTTATTTAAAATTACAAAAAGTCTTTTTCTATCTAGCTTTATCTTAGTATTTTCTTCAATTATCAAAGGTAAAACAATTTGAATAAATAAATTTTTTCTCTTTTTTGTACTTTCAATATTTTTCATTTCTATTGGAAGATGATCTATAGCATTTCCAATATTAACTAATTTTGTTTCCTTTACTGTTTTCAAATTGTAGTTAGTATCTTCAAATAATTGCTCAATGGTAGAGGCGCTCAACCTTGATGTATTAGTATTTTCTTCTTTATATGAAAACACATCAATATCATCGAATATATTGTCTAAAATATCACTTTGTTCAATTTTATCAACTTTGCTATTATTTTTATTTTTAATTACTAAATCAAAGTTTTTCTTAGAAACATTTACTATTGTTTTTTTTGATATAAAATTATCATCAACAAATTTTACTGTGCTTGGTAAAGAGAAAAAAGCTAAAATAATAGCAAAACTTACTAATGAAAATTTATAAAATGTTTTGTATTCATTTTTTTTTTTTAAAAGAAATGGTTTTGAAATTTTTTTTATATCTTGAATTTTTATAGTTTTAGGTTTTTTATAAATTGAATCATTTCTTATTTTTTTTGGCATATTATAAAAAACTAAGTTATAATTCTTTTTTTAATTAATTATACCGCTAAAACCTCTTTGACTTCTGGAATATAATGACAAAGTAAATTTTGTACACCCTGTTTTAGCGTCATAGTTGAAGATGGGCATCCAGAGCAACTTCCTTGAAGTTCTACTTTTACTTTTCCATCTTTAAATTCTTTGAACTTTATATCTCCTCCGTCTTTCGCAACTGCGGGCCTTACCTTTGATTCCAAAATATTAATTATTCTTTTTTCAATTTCACTATAATTTTCGGCTTCAATATTTTCAGATCTTTTGCTTAATATAAATTCATTACCTTCTGCATAATATTCGTTAATATGTGAAATAACTATATGTTTAATATTTTCCCAATCCTCATCATTTTTTTTGTTAACTGATAAAAAATCTTCTCCCAAGAATATTCCTGTCACTCCATTTATAGATAATATGTTTTTAATTAAATTATTATTTGTTTCCTTTTTACTTATTATTTCATAAGGACCATCTTCTGAAACCTTTTTTCCAGGTAAAAATTTAAGTGAATTCGGGTTCGGTGTTTTTTGGGTTTGAACAAACATAATAATTATATAGTAACTTATATTATAATTTAAATACTTATAATTAAAAACCAATAATTTTTTTCATTTCATCAACCTTTTTTAATGCAATTTTATTAGCTTTATTGCCACCCTCTTTTAGAACTGTATCAATATAATTGTTATCTTTTTGTAATTTATTTATTTCAGTAGATATTGGTGATATTTTTTCTACTATAACATCTGCAAGTATTTTTTTAAATTCTGAGAAACTTTTTCCACTAAATTCATTGATTGATTGATTCAAATTTTGATTACATAGACTTGAATATATGCCTAATAAATTTTCAACTTCAGGTCTTTTCTTTAAATCTTTGTCATCAATTGGTAAAGGGTTAGTATCAGTTTTGGCTTTCTTAATCTTGTTAATAATTTGATCCTCACTATCAGTTAAATTTATTCTACTTAAATCAGATGGATCAGATTTGCTCATTTTATTAGTTCCATCTTTTAAACTCATTATTCTTGAAAAATTTTTTTGAATTAAAGGATCTGGAGCTTTAAGAAAATTTGGAGCGTCAAAATCTGAGTTAAATTTTTGAGCTATATCTCTAGATAATTCTAAATGTTGTTTTTGATCCTCTCCAACTGGGACATGTGTTGCATCATATAAAAGTATATCTGCTGCCATCAATACAGGATAAATATATAAACCAATGCTTGCTTTTTCTTTATCTTTTCCAGCTTTTTCTTTAAATTGTGTCATTCTATTTAACCAACCCATTCGGGCAATACATCCTAATATCCAAGATCCCTCTGAATGAGCAGATACTAAAGATTGATTAAATATAATACTTTTTTTAGGATCTATTCCACTTGCTAAAAATGCTGCTGTAGTTTCTCTTATATTTTTTTTTAAAGTTGTTGGATTCTGCTTTGTTGTAATAGCATGCAAATCAACAACACAATAAACACACTCATTTCCATCTTGATTTTGAAGATCTACAAAATTTTTAATTGCTCCAATATAATTTCCTAAATGAAGATTTCCTGTTGGTTGAACACCTGAAAAAATTTTTTTTACCATATTATCAATACTTTAATTTAATATCAGAAATTTTAAAAGCTTTTGTAAGTATAGAAATAAAAAGATAAATAACAAATGTAATAATAACTAATAAAATAATAGTTAAGAGTTTATATTCACTATCATATTTCAAATTTTCACTGAAAAATTTTATAAAATTATAAAAAACATATGAAGTTAATATTGTAGAAACAATAATTTTAAACATTGATTTAATAAACGCTAGGTTTATTGAATAATATTTTTTTCTATTTATATAAACAAAAAGTAACAAAACATTTAACCAGGATGATATAGTTGTAGCTATTGGTATAATTATAAATCCAACTTCTTTAAAAAAGTAAATACTAATAATTATATTAATATTTACTGAAAAAAATGAGAAGTAAAAAGGGATTTTTGTATTGTGTCTTGCAAACAAAAAAGTTGAAAATATTTTTATTATAGAAAATGCAGGCATTCCTAATGCAAAATAAAATAATGCATTTGCAGAATTTTTTACACTGAATTTGTCAAAAGATCCATATCCAAATAATGATGAAGTTATTTCTTCAGGAGCTATTAATAATGCTACGGTTGCGGGTAAACTTAGAAATAAACTTAGTTCTAAAGCCTTGTTCTGAATGAAATCTATTTTTTTTTTATTTTTTGTTTGAATATATTTACTTAAATTTGGCAAAAGAACAGTTCCTATTGCAATACCAGCAATTGCTAAATTTATTTGGTATATTCTATCTGCATAATAAAGGTACGAAACGGCACTTGCTTGAAATGATGCTATTATTGTTCCTACCAAAATATTGATTTGAGTTACTCCTGAGGAAAAAATACTAGGCAAAAGTTTTTTAAAAAATAATTTTACTTTATTATCAATTTTAAATTTTAAATTAATTGATGGATAATAAAAATTTCTAATGAAAAAAATTAAAAATAATAATTGAAGAATTCCTGCAAATGTTACAGCGTAAGAGAGATAAAATACTAAATTATCATTTAAATAACTTTGTAAAATTAAAGTCAATATTAATAGTATATTTAAGATAATTGGTGCAGCTGAGGCGGCTGCAAATTTATTATGAGAATTCAAAATTGCTGAAAAAAAAGAAGATAAACTTACAAACAACAAAAATGGAAAAGTAATTCTTGTAAGAGAAATAGTTAAATCTAATTTGTCAGAGTATTTTTCAAATCCTGGGGCAATAACAAAAACAAAAGATGGCATGAATATTTCAATAATTAAAACAATTAAAAACAAGCTAATTAATAATAAATTAAATATTTTGTTTGCAAATTTTGTAGATCTTTTTTTTCCTGAAGCTAATTCGGATGAATAGCTTGGAACAAAAGCAGCATTAAAAGTGCCTTCTGAAAATAATCTTCTAAATGTATTTGGTATTCGAAATGCAACAAAAAACGCATCTGCAATAGGTCCTGAGCCAAGATATATAGCTATTAATAAATCTCTAAAATATCCAAGAATTCTGCTAATTAAAGTAAAGAAACCAAATGTGCTTGTTGACTTAATTAGGTTCATAAATCATATTAGTCTTAAATTTGCTCTATTTGTATATCTAATTAATCAAAATGAAAAAAAGTAAAATTGAACATTATTCTGATAAAGAGGCATTGGAATTTCATAATACTAATAAATCTGGCAAGATTGAGATAATTTCATCTAAACCAATGACAACAAAGAGAGATTTAGCTCTAGCATACTCACCTGGAGTAGCTGTTCCAGTAAAAGCAATTTATAATAATCCTGATCTTGCATATGACTATACAACTAAAGGAAATCTAGTTGCGGTTATAAGTAATGGTTCAGCCATTCTAGGTTTGGGTAATCTTGGAGCGATTGCCTCAAAACCTGTAATGGAGGGAAAAGCTGTTTTATTTAAAAGATTTGCTGATATTGATGCAATAGATCTTGAAATAGATTCAAATAATCCTAATGAAATTATTAATAGTATTAAAAATTTTGCCAGTAGCTTTGGTGGAATAAATTTAGAAGATATTGCGGCTCCTGATTGTTTTATTATAGAAGATAAATTAAAAAAAATCTTGAATATACCTGTCTTTCATGATGATCAACACGGTACGGCCATAATAACTTGTGCTGCTTTAATTAACGCAGTTGATATTGCAAAAAAAAAAATTGATAAAATTAAAGTTGTAATTAATGGAGCTGGTGCTTCTGCAATGGCTTGTGCAAATCTATTTAAAAAATCTGGAGTGTTAAAAAAAAATTTAATTATGATTGATCGTAAGGGTGTTATTCATAAAGAAAGAAAAGATTTAAGTAAATGGAAATCCGATCATGCTATAAATACAAAAAATAGAACTTTAAATGATGCTATAAATAATGCAGATGTATTTTTAGGTTTATCTTCTGGTGGTGTTTTAAAAAAAGAAATGGTTAAAAAAATGTCAAAAAATCCAATTATATTTGCATGTGCAAATCCTGATCCAGAAATAACCCCGGAAGAAATAGAAGAGACCAGAAATGACGCAATTATAGCCACTGGTCGATCGGACTATCCCAATCAAGTAAATAATTTAATTGGTTTTCCATATATTTTCAGAGGAGCACTTGATGTTAGAGCAAAGGTAATTAATGAGGAAATGAAAATTGCTGCGGTAAATGCAATAGCATCATTAGCAAAGAAGAGAGTTCCAGATGAAGTTGTTGCAGCTATGGGAGGTGATAGACCTACTTTTGGAAAAGATTATATTATACCTTCTACTTTTGATCCAAGACTAATTAGTGTTATTCCTGTAGCAGTCGCCAAAGCTGCTGTTAAGAGTGGGGTGGCAAGAAAAAAAATTGATAATTTTGAAATTTATTCAGAACAATTAAAACAAAGACTAGATCCATCGGTAACAATAATGCAGGGTATTAACTCCCAAATTAAAAAAAATCAAAAAAAAGTTGTTTTTGCTGATGGAGAAGATGAAAATACATTAAAAGCTGCAATTGCATTTAAAAACTCAGGACTAGGAATTCCAATAATAGTTGCAAAAGAAAAAATTGTTAAACAAAAATTAAAAGAAATTGGTTATGAGGAAAATTTTGGTATTCAAATTAGTAATTCTAAAGATAATAAGAGAAGAAAAAAGTATGTTGATTTTCTTTTTAAAAAACTTCAAAGGGAAGAAGGTATGTTAGAGAGAGATTGTGATAGAATGGTTAGAAATGATAGAGTTATCTGGGGATCATGCATGGTATCATGTGGCGATGCTGATGCAATGGTAACTGGAAATAGTAGAAGATATGCCCAATCTCTAGAAAAAATCAGTAAAGTAGTTGATCCAAGGCCTGGGGAAATTATGTTTGGATTAAATATGGTTGTAAACAAAGGTAAAACTGTATTTATAGGTGATACAAGTGTTCATGAATATCCCTCTTCGGAACAATTAGCTGAAATTGCTATTTCATCAGCTAGGGTTGTAAAATTATTTGGTTTCAAGCCTAAAGTAGCTTTTCTATCCCATTCAACATTTGGCCAACCTTTAACAAGTAGAACAAAACATATTAGAGATGCGGTTGAGATATTAAAAAATAAAAAAGTTAATTTTAAATTTGATGGAGATATGCAACCGGATGTAGCTTTAAATGAAGAATATTCTGATTTATATCCTTTTTCAGAAATAGTTGGTAATGCAAATATATTAATTATGCCAGGTCAACACAGTGCTGCGATTTCATATAAAATAATGAAAGCTCTCGGTGGCGCAAAAGTTATAGGACCTTTGCTGATTGGTTTAGGACAGCCTATTGAAATTGCACCATTAAGATCTTCAACTTCAGATATATTAAATTTAGCGTCTATTGCTGCTTATTCTGCAGGTATTATAAGTTATAAAAAACCTAATTAGTTTTTTATAACTCTTAAATCCTCAAGTAGTAAAATACTTCCAATAACGTCCTCTACATCAAGGATTCCTTTTGCTTCGTTGATAACTTCAGTTCTCTCTTCCTCGTTTTGAGCTATTCCATAAACGTATATTTTTTTCTTATAAGTATCTATATTATAATTTACCGCTTTAATTTTTTTACTAGTAATCATTGCGGCTCTAAGTTGTGAAGTAATTAATAGGTCTTTAGCAGTTTGTTGAAAGTTAAATTTTTCTTTAATTTGAAGATCATTTTTTACTGATCTAGCACCCTTTATTTCCCAGCCTAACTTTGTAATTTTTAATTTTTCCTCAACAGTATCAACCTTACCAGTAATAAATATTCTACCATCTAATACCTTAGTTTTAACTGATAAAAAATAATTTTTATTCATGTTAATTAGTTTTGCACTTAAATTTTTTTGCATAATTGAATCATCTATCTGTGTTCCTATTGTTCTTGGATCTAGTGCGATAGAAACACCAGTTCCTAATACACCAGTTGATGATGTTCCAACACAACTTGTAATAAAAAATAATATTAAAATTAATAAAAGTTTATTTATTTTCATTTTTTAACTTTAAACAATAATCATATATTATTTTTTTTGAAATTTTTTTTTCTTTATTTATTTCATTAACAATATTTTTTATAGTCATTTTTTTTAATAAATATTTAACTTTTATTTTATCTGATTCTTCTAAATCAGTTAACTTTTTTTCTAAATTTTCATCTTCTGAAATAACAATAGTTACTTCGCCTTTCGTAAAAATTGGTATTTTTGATAAATTTTTTATTGAATCTCTAATATATTCCTCATGATATTTTGAAATTTCTCTACAAATTAATATTTTTCTTTCAAAAAAATATTTTTTTAATATTTCAATGATTTTATTTATTTTTTTAGGAGATATAAAAAAAACAATTGAACAATTAATTTTAGAAAGTGAACTAAATAACTTTATTATTTGATTTTTTTTTTCTGGTAAGAATCCGCAAAAAAAATATTTATCTGAAAATCCACTTACAGAAATTGCTGCACTTACAGCTGAAGAGCCAGGAATGGGAAAAATATTAATATTTTTTTCTATGCATTTATTTATTAAAATTCTTCCAGGATCTGAAATTGCTGGAGTACCCGCATCAGAAATCATAGATATTATCTTATCATTTTCTAAGAGTTTCAAAATAAAACTTAATTTTTTTTTTTCATTAAATTTATGATGAGAAACCAATTTTTTATTAATATTATATTTTGATAATAATTTTTTCGAAACTCTTGTATCTTCACAAAGAATTAACTCTGATTTTTTGATAATTTCTATAGCTCTAATAGTAATATCACCTAAATTTCCTATTGGAGTAGCAACACAATATAGCCCAGGTTTTAATTTATTTATGTTTTCATCAACATGCATTAATTAAATAATTATATTATTAAAACAAAAATGAAAACTTTTATTAAATATACAATCATATCAACTTTAAGTTTAATTATTTTAATTCAAAACACTTTTTCTAGTGAAAAGATTAAAATTGGATTAATCGTACCTACAAGCGGAGAATATTCACAATTAGGTAATTCAATTATAAAATCTGTTAGATTGGCAATTAATAAAATAGATGATAACAGATTTGAAATAATACCTAAAGATACAAAATCAAATCCTATAGATACATTAAAAGTTTCTAAACAACTGCACAATCAAGGAGTAAGAATAGTAATAGGACCAGTCTTCAATGAAAGCACAAAATATCTTGATGAACTAAAAGATATTACATTTTTATCCTTAACTAATAAAATTTATGGCAATCCACCTAATGTAATTAGTGCAGGTGTTAATGCAATATCTCAAATAAATACTATAGAAAAATTTAGAAAATTAAATGATTTAGAAAGAAGTATTTTTTTAATACCCAAGACAGATTATAAAAAAGAAATTAACTTTGCGATAAATAAAACTAATATTAAACTTAAGGAAAAATTTTTTTATGATACAGATCCAACTTTATTAACCTCACAAATAGAAAAATTAACTCGATATCAACAAAGAAAAGAAAATTTACAAAATGAAATTGAAAGAATAGAAAATTCAAATATTTCAAATAAAGAAAAAAAAATAGAAAAACTAAAAAAAAAAGATACTTTGGGAGGAATAAATTTCGACTCAGTAATTATTGCAGATTTTGATGAAAGTTTAAAAAGTGTAGCTACATCTTTATTGTATACCGATGTATCTTCAAAAAGAATATCTTATATTGCATTAAATCAATGGTTTGATAATTCTTTACTAAAAGAAAATTCACTGCATCCTTTATATTTTCCTTCAATAAATAAAGAAAGTTATGATTTATTTATAAATGAATATAATAAATCATATAAAACTAAACCAAATCAAATATCATTTTTAAGCTATGATTTAATTGGACTGGTATATTTTTTAATTTATAAAAATGATTTTAAAGTATCTAATAATATTTTTTATAAACAAAATAAATTTAAAGGCAAGATTGGTATATTTGAAATTAATAAAAATATAATAACTCATCAATTAAATTTTTATAGTATAGAGGACAATAAATTCAAAAAAATTTTCTGATCTTTTTAAATGCAAAAAATCTGTGATCTATTTTATATTTATATAGAGGTTTCATTTGTGCAAAAGTTAATCTTTTTCCCTTAGGTATAAATATTGGATCATATCCAAATCCATTTTTTCCTTTTTTTTTTGGTGAAATAGTACCCTCAACTACTCCTAAAGAATGTATAGGATTTTTTTTTAATCCATAAATTGTAAGTGCACAAATAAATCTTGCGGTAATTTTTTTATACCTCCATTCCTTGTCTTTATTATTTAATTCTCTAAATATTCTTTTAATTGCAAAATTAAAATTATTTTGTTTTCCTCCCCATCTTGATGAATATAATCCAGGCTGTTTATTCAAATAATCAATTTCTAGGCCCGAGTCATCTGCAATACAAATTTTACCTGATTTTTTTGAATAATATTCTGCCTTAATTAGTGAATTTTCAATAAATGATTTACCATTCTCTTTTGGGCTTCTTAAATTAAAGTCATTCGGGGTAAGTATTTTGTAATTATTGGGCAATAAATCTCTTATTTCCTTTATTTTTCCTTTATTATTAGAACCAATAATAATTTCCTTAATTTTTTTTTTAATCATCTAGCAATATAGGATTTACTTACCATATAGGTATTAATGGAAAAAGAAAATTTAAAAGAAAACGAAAATAATAATAAATCAGAAGAAAAAAATATAGAACCTCAAGAAAATAATTCAGAAATTAATAGTGAAAAGTCAGAGGATAAAAAAGAGGAACTTTCCCCAGAAGAAGAAATAGAAAACCTTAAAGATAAAATAGCAAGGACTTTTGCTGAAATGGAAAATCAACGTAGAAGATTTGAAAAAGAAAAGGATGATGCTTTTGAATATGGTGGTTTTGCTTTTGCTAGAGAGTCATTAAATTTATTAGATAATCTTGAAAGATCAAAAGTATCTTTAGAAAATGATGAAAAATTAAAAAATACTGAAACTCTAAAAAAGGTTATAGATCACCTCAATGTTATAAATAAAGATATTTTATCTATATTTAAAAAGAATAATATTGAGCCTATAAAATCAATTAACGAAAAGCTTGATCCAAATCTTCATCAAGCAATGATGGAAATAGAGGATGATACTAAAGAACCAGGAACAATAGTTCAAGAAATACAAAAAGGCTTTATGATGAAAGATAGATTATTGAGACCATCTTTAGTGGGAGTTTCAAAGAAAAAACTAGAAAAAGAAGAATCTGAAGTAAAAAAAAGTGAGGAAAATAAGGAAAAAGAAGAAGAAAAATAATTATATCATATGCTTGTAGTTGCAAAATTAACACTTATATGAAGCAAAGGTAAAATAAAATGAGCAAAGTAATTGGAATAGATTTAGGAACAACAAATTCTTGTGTAGCAGTTATGGAAGGTACACAAGCAAAAGTTTTAGAAAATACCGAAGGAGCAAGAACAACTCCTTCAGTCGTGGCATTTACAGATAATGAAGAAAAATTAATTGGACAACCAGCAAAAAGGCAAGCTGTAACAAATCCAGAGAATACAATTTTTGCAGTAAAAAGATTAATTGGAAGAAATTTTGAAGATCCATCAGTCAAGAAAGATGTTGAAACAGCTCCATTTAAAATTATTAATTCTGAAAAAGGAGATGCATGGATTGAAGCAAAGGGAAATAAATATTCACCATCTCAAATTTCTGCTTTTGTTTTACAAAAAATGAAAGAGACAGCAGAAAAATATTTAGGATCTGAGGTAAAACAGGCAGTAATTACTGTGCCCGCTTATTTCAATGATGCTCAGAGACAAGCAACGAAGGATGCAGGCAAAATTGCAGGTTTAGAAGTTTTAAGAATTATAAATGAACCAACGGCTGCTTCCTTAGCTTATGGTTTAGATAAAAAAACTAATAAAAAAATAGCAGTTTATGATTTAGGAGGCGGTACATTTGATGTATCGATTTTAGAGTTAGGAGATGGTGTTTTTGAGGTAAAATCTACCAATGGAGATACGTTTCTTGGCGGTGAAGACTTTGACAATACAATAGTAGAATATTTATTATCAGAATTTAAAAAAGAAAATGGTATTGATTTAAAATCAGATAAATTGGCACTACAAAGATTAAAAGAAGCTGCTGAAAAAGCAAAAATAGAACTTTCTTCAGCCACTCAGACAGAAATTAATCTTCCATTTATTACAGCTGACAAGACTGGCCCAAAACATATTAACTTAAAAATGACAAGAGCAAAACTCGAAGCACTAGTTGAAGATTTAATTGCTAGAACATTGCCTCCATGCAAAACGGCTCTGAAAGATGCTGGTTTGTCTGCAAGTGAAATAAATGAAATAGTTCTTGTTGGCGGTATGACAAGAATGCCAAAAGTTATAGAAGAAGTAAAAAACTTTTTTGGAAAAGAACCAAACAAATCTGTAAATCCTGATGAAGTTGTTGCCATGGGTGCTGCGATACAAGCAGGAGTATTACAAGGGGACGTGAAAGATGTATTATTATTAGACGTTACTCCATTATCTTTAGGTATTGAAACTCTTGGTGGAGTTTCTACAAAATTGATTGAAAAAAATACAACTATTCCAACAAAAAAGAGTCAAGTTTTCTCAACAGCAGAAGATAATCAGCCAGCTGTTTCTATAAGAGTTCTTCAAGGAGAAAGGGAAATGGCATCAGACAACAAAATATTAGGTAACTTTGAATTAGTTGGAATTGCTCCAGCTCCAAGAGGAGTTCCACAAATTGAAGTAACATTTGATATTGATGCTAATGGTATTGTTAACGTTTCTGCAAAAGACAAAGGAACTGGAAAAGAACAAAAAATTCAGATTCAAGCGTCTGGGGGTTTGAGTGATGAAGAGATAAACCAAATGGTAAAAGACGCCGAGTCAAATAAAGAAGCAGATAAACAAAAAAGAGAAGCAGTTGATGCGAGAAATCAAGCTGATACACTATTACACTCTACAGAAAAAAATTTAAAAGAACATGGAAGCAAAGTTTCTGATGCTGATAAAAAAGCAATTGAGGACGCTTCTGCAAATCTTAGAAATGCACTAAAAGGAACTGATTTAGAAGAAATAAAGAAGAAAACTCAAGACTTGGTTCAAGCTTCTATGAAATTAGGAGAAGCAATTTATAAATCTCAACAAAGTGCAAAGCCTGGTGATGCACCAAAAGATGCTAAAAAAGAAGAAGGAAAAAAAGACGATAACGTTGTTGATGCAGACTTTGAAGAAGTAAAAGACGATAATAAAGAAAAAAGCGCCTAA
>Ga0208261_1000130_pt1 | contig 31301 bp, 20 predicted proteins | sample Knorr_S7_td_DCM__FD_185595 | JGI IMG/M metagenome (GOLD analysis project Ga0208261, IMG submission 185595) | Marine microbial communities from Southern Atlantic Ocean transect - Knorr_S7_td_DCM_ad_131m_LV_B (SPAdes) (version 3) | ecosystem: Environmental > Aquatic > Marine > Oceanic | place...
GAGCAAGCAATGATTTCCTTTAATTTGAACGGCAGCCCCGTTTCAGTGTCGGATCAACACGAACATCTCCTTAGCGCTCTCAGAGATGAACTCGGCGTCATCTCACCGAAAGATGGTTGCGCTCCCTCAGGTCAGTGTGGCTGCTGCACCGTATTAGTTGGAGATAAAGCTCGCGTAGCTTGTCAAACTTCTCTTGAACGTGTTGCTGGCGAGGAGATCACCACACTTGAAGGATTCGATCAGCAGGAGCTAGACCGATACTGCGAAGTGTTTGCTGCGAATGGCGCACTCCAATGCGGGTTCTGTATCCCGGGCATTCTTGTGCGTGCTAAAGCGTTGATCCAGAAAAAAGGTGAGGCCCTCACCCGCGATGAAACAGCTCGACATCTCGGTGCGCACCTATGTCGTTGTACGGGGTACGTCAAAATCTTGGACGCTATTGAGGACCTAGCAACTGGAGTGCCAGTATCCGTTCAACCGCCCAAAGGAGTGGGTTCTAGAGGCACGAAATATGAAGCTGAAGCACTTGCTGCAGGAGTAAGACCCTTTATCGACGACATGGATGTCGATGGGCTGCTTCACGGGGCGCTCAAACTCAGCGACCATGCCAGAGCAGACGTTGTGGCAATTAATGTCGACGAGGCTCGCGCTGTAGAAGGAGTGGTTGGAGTCTTTACTGCCGCTGATATCCCCGGCGAAATTCGGGTTGGTTTAATCCATAAAGATTGGCCGGTAATGATTCCCGAAGGAGGACGCACGTCTTATCTCGGTGATGTGTTAGCCGTAGTAGTGGCGATCAATAAATCCATAGCTGTTCAAGCGACCGAGTTAGTTCACGTTGAGTACGAAGTACATCAACCAAAGACCGATCCAATCCGAGTAGTAACTGACAGTGAGGACGCGGTCTGGGGGCTTGAAGGAAACGTCTTGTCAACGTCGACCTATCAACGAGGTGACGTCGACATCGCTCTCGAAGAGTCAGCTCATGTAGTAACTGAAACCTTTCAAACTCAACGAGTTGAGCACGCGTTTCTCGAACCGGAATCAACATTGGCGATCCCGACCGATCAGGGATTACACGTCTACACCGGGGGACAAGGGATTTGGGACGATCGCAATGACATAGCTCGCGTGCTTGACCTAGAACCGACGAGGATTGTTACCGAGCTAGTCACAAATGGTGGGGCATTTGGTGGTAAAGAAGACATGTCGAACCAGGTCCATACAGCCCTATCTGCATGGCTTCTCCAGCGTCCGGTCCAAATCACGTTGTCTCGTGAACAGTCGTTGCTGATGCACCCAAAGCGACACCCGATTCGCATGACCTACGAAGCCGGATGCGATTCCGAAGGGAAATTAACGGGCGTAAGAGCGAGAATGCTTGGCGACTCAGGACCCTATGCGTCAGTTGGAATGAAAGTTTTGGAGCGCGCCGCAGGTCACGCCACAGGGCCCTATGTTCTTCCAGCCGTAGACGTTGAGGCCATCGCCGTTCGAACCAATAACCCGGTTTGTGGTGCTTTCCGAGGATTCGGCGCCAATCAGGCTCAGTTCGCCATGGAAGGCGTAATGGACCGACTAGCAGAGCAAGTAGGAATCAGCGGCTGGGAAATTCGCTCTCGAAATGTCGTCAAGCCAGGGGATGTCTGGGGTCCAGGCCAAATCATGGATGACGGATGTCTTGGTGCTCGAGCGTGTCTTGATGCGATTAAACCCGCATACGAAACGGCGCTCCAATCAAAGGTGCCGGTAGGAATAGGTCTGGGATTGAAAAATTCAGGGCTCGGTAACGGGTTTGACGAACTTGCGAAAGCAGTAGTCCACTTTTGCGAAGATGGAACCTTAGAAGTACGCCACTGCTGGACCGAAATGGGTCAGGGTGTCCACAACGTCGCTCTCCAAGTAGCGGTTGAGGAGCTAGGAGTCTCCGCTGATCAGGTCAAAGTGATCGTTGATTCGACCCGTGAATTGGGAGCCGGTCAGACAACCGGAAGCAGGGGCACACTTATGGGCGCTGGAGCAGTGCAAGACGCCTGCCGGGTAGCACTCCTTGATAATTGCCAAGTCGGAGTCGACTACGAAGGTAGCTATCGCATCAACTGGACCAACTCCCTGAGTGAAGGAGTTGAAAATCCCCTTATTCATTCAACTTTCGGATACGCCGCGCAACTGGTGTTACTTGATCCAGAAACTTACGAAGTTGAACGCGTCGTCGCTGCCCATGATGTTGGACGGGCAGTCAATCCACTGCTGTGCGAAGGGCAGATTGAAGGTGCTGTCCATATGGGATTGGGTTACGCCCTAACTGAGGGATTTCCGACCGATTCGTTAGGCCGACCCCTCAACAACACTCTTCGGAGTCTCGACATCATCCGACCAAAAGACATGCCTCCAGTTGATGTCATCATCGTCGAATCACCTGAACCCGGAGCTCCGTATGGCATAAAAGGCGTTGGCGAAATTGGGCTTGTACCCACTGCAGGCGCAGTGGCCGCCGCCATTCGCTCAACAGGTCAAGAATGGCCAACCGAGTTGCCAATTCAAAACACAGCAAACCGTGAACGAGCCGACGCGTGGCGTTAGAAGACTTAGCGCCTAACCAAACCAGCGGGTTGGTTTGCGCTCACCATCACCTATACAGCGCGCTTGCCCGAGGCATGCCAGCACCACCGCGAACCCCTACTTCTTTTCGAGAAATTCTTGAACTCGTATGGTGGCGCCTCGACCGAGCGTTAGACCTAGAAATGTTGGAATGGTCAGCCAAACTTGGAGCCCTCGAGGCGATCGAATCTGGAACTACGGCCATAGTTGACCATCACGAATCACCCAATGTGATTGAAGGATCATTAGATGTGATTGCGAACGCGTGCGCAGAAGTGGGTGTGCGAGTGAATTGCTCCTATGGGGTTACAGATCGCCACGGAACAGAAGGCGCGCAACGAGGCCTCGAAGAAAATAGGCGGTACTTAGCGGCAGGAGGTGCAGGCATGGTCGGCGTTCACGCGGCCTTTACATGTGAACCTGACACGCTCCTCGCAGCTAGTGAACTAGCTCAAAATCATGCTGTCGGAGTTCATATACACGTTGCTGAGGGAACTGACGACTTGAATGCAAGTGACCGGCTAAGAGATCTCAGCCGGGATAACTGGCTCTTAGTCCATGGAGTTCATTTAGATGACAACCATGGACTGAATGGCTACATCGTGCATAATCCCCGATCGAATATGAACAACTCAGTTGGCTATGCAGCACCACACAGACTTGGGCTCCCGATAGCTCTGGGAACTGACGGTATAGGCGCGGCAATGCTTGAAGAATTTCGGGTCGCGTATGCCCGACTCCGAGAGCATGACGTTACGGCAACCCCTGAACTCCCTTGGTCCTGGCTAGAAACTGGGTATCGAATAACTCCCGAAGCGGCACAAGATCGAGTCACATGGTTTGACGGACCCATCGATCCATGGCGGCTCGCATTTCATACGAACATGAAACCTCAGTCAGTAGAAATTGGCGGAGAAGTTGTCTACACCGAAGGGAAGCCAACCCGCGTAGACGCGACGGAAATTCGAGCTAAAGCTGCAGAGCAAGCGCAACGTCTTTTTGCAGAGCTCGAAAATATGGTGTGATCCCTAACTGTCAACAGAAGCCAGGTGTTCAAGCACTAGCGAAGGCGTTAGAGGAAATTTGTTAATCCAAACGCCAGTTGCATCATGAAGCGCCGCAGTTACGGCGGGTGCATATGTGATGTACGGCATCTCCGACACGCCACGTGCTCCCCACGGACCCAAAGGATCAGCGGCTTCCAAAATTACACAGTCCACCTGGCCTGGAACATCTCCGATTCCAGGAATCAAATACTGCGATAACCGCGGATTTTGAATGCGTCCATTCTCCACCACGAGTTGCTCGCTCAAGGTATAGCCATGTGCTTGGGCGATAGCCCCTTCAATCTGACCTCGCAGCATCTGAGGATGGATCGCTCTGCCGACATCATGAACTGACACAACACGATCAACTCTTATGTGGCCAGTTCCAATATCTACAGTGAGCTCGACGGCTTGAGCCATGTAGCCGTAGCAAAAGTTTGGTTGCCCCTCACCGGTCACCGGGTCCAACGCCTCGGTCGCAGGGGGTTTATAACGGAAATGCCCTGCTGCAGGTCTTGCCCCATCTGCCCAGGTTTTTTCTGCTTCTTCGACCGCACCTAAAACTGAATTCCCTGCCATGAATGTCAAACGAGATGCTGACGCTGACCCCGAGTCTCCGCCCGTTGAAGTATCACTGAAGGACCCCTCGACGCATTCGAAATCAAGACCGACCGCGTCAGCAACCATTTGGGTTAGCGCCGTGTGAACACCTTGCCCTACCTCAGCAGCACTATGGAAAAGCTCAACTCGACTAGGGCGCTCATCGTCTACATCACCGTGGAAAACGACGTCTGCTTCACATGCTTCTGGAAAGCCGAAACTAAAGCCCACATTTTTCATACCGACTGCATATCCGCGCCCTTGGCGGAGTTGCGTAGCTTCAGCAGGCAATGATGCAATCGGCGCAAAGGGAGGGTGGTTAGGTAAATCTTCTGAGGGCGGCACTCGTTCAACGCATGCATCTATCACCCTTGTGACACCGACGCCCTCCGGCAGACCTGACTGAGTAATGCCATCAGATAAGTCAGTAAGAGCGTTGCGTTCCCGTAGCTCCATGGGATCCATCCCCAGTTTGCTTGCCAGCTTGTTCATCTGTGATTCAGCGACAAACGCGCCCTGCGGACCACCAAAGCCGCGGAACGCTCCACCTGGAACGCTATGGGTGTAGATAGCTCTACTGTCGATACGAGCGTTAGGAACGTTGTAGGCACCAGCTACCGACAAATGAAGATTTCCCAAAACCTTGTTAGATGTGTAGTTGTAGGCACCAGCATCGAGCCACACATCAGCTTCAACGGCGGTAATCACACCTTCAGATGTGGCGCCCAGTCGGGCAGTAACGGTGGCCCGATGCCGCTTGTGGTGACCAACGATTGATTCTTCTCGGGACCAACCACAGTGAACAGGTCGATTAATCCCCAAAGCATGCAACTTGTGGGCTGTAACTGCCATAACGATCTGCAAACTCATGTCTTCTTTTCCGCCAAACGCGCCTCCGATAGCGGCATATCTGACACGAACCTCTTCTTCATCCACAGCAAGTGCATGAGCAATCTGCTCTCGATCCTCGTGCACCCATTGACCACTTGTCTCGACGGTGACGCGATCCTGTTCGTCTATCCAAGCTGTGGCAGCCTCTACTTGAAGGTAGGCGTGTTCCTGATGCGGTAGCTCGTAAGTCCCCTCAATCACTACGTCAGCAGCCTCCATACCTTGAGCTGTGTCGCCTTTGCGAATTTGCAAGGTGTGGTATGTGTTTGTTGAAGAGCCCGGGTGCACTAAAACTTCGTCTGTCTTTGCGGAAGCGACGTCACTCGCCATTGGTAATGGCTCCCACTCGGTATCGATTAGTGCTGACGCGCGTCGCGCTTCACTTAGGGACTCTGCGACGACCACCACAAGATGATCAGCCTCCCATCGGCTTACGTCACATGGGACCGAACTGCGCCCAGTGTCGTCGAGCCCAATGAATACTGGTTGATCAAATAAGGTAAGCCCATATTCATTCACCGGGACATCGGCGGCTGTAACAACCGTTACGACACCTGGCGATGCGGTAGCCCTCGATAGATCTATGGAAACCAACCGGGCGTGTGGCTGATTAGTAAAGACGACAACGGCATGTAGCGCGTTGTTTGGCACTCGGTCTGCTGGGTATAACGCTAGACCAGTGACTTTGTCGACTGCATCGACACGTGCTGGATCTGTTCCGACTGCCATTAGGAACCACTACCCGTTTTATCACTGTGCCGAAGTGACTTAATTATCGAGTAGTACCCGGTGCATCGACATAGATTTCCGGCCAGAGCTGACTCAATTTCGTCATCTGATGGGCGGTTGTTTTCCTCTAATAGTGTGGCGGCCGCAACCAGAAACCCAGGTGTGCAAAATCCGCATTGAACAGCGAACTCTTCTAGAAAACGTTCTTGAACTGGGTGAAGCTGTTCCTCAGTAGCAAGGCCCTCAATAGTTACCACGGACGCGCCGTCAGCTTGTGCTGTCGGGGTAAGGCAACTCATCACTGCCGAACCGTTCAACTGAACTGTGCACGCGCCACATTCACCCTCAGAGCAACCCTCTTTTGTGCCAGTGGAGACGTTTGCTCGAAGCCATCCAAGAAGCGTGGAATTAGCGCCCATTGGGGCAGCAACCGACGTCCCATTCACCTCGCAAGCAATCTCTGACAGAGTGGATATTTCGCTCTGGCTTGGGACGGACTGACCGAGGTTCCAACCAAGCAATGGGGCAACCTGAGGACTTGGAACAAAACCTTCCGACAGTCCCACTAGGGACCGTTCGATAGCAGTCTTGGTAACGGCTTGACGGTATGTCGCTGTGCCGCGTATATCGTCGATAGGAGAGATGGCTTCTCCGGCAACTTGAGCGGCGGCCTTTGCTGTCGCTCCACTCAGCTTTTTCCCAATTAAATATTCTCTGAGGGCTTCTGAGACGGAAACGACTTCGCTAACGCTGCCTATTGCTATGTCGGCACGCGTAATCGCATCTGTTACCTCGTCAATTTCAAGAACAAGTCCAGCATGCACAACTGAAATTGCCTGAGCGCTTCGGTTCCCAACTTTGAACCAAGTCCCGATGGTGTGCTTGTTCCACCGGGGCATCCTTATCGATCGGACTAGTTCGGACCTATTAAGAACAGTTTTTCTAAAACCGGTAAAAAAGTCGCGAATTGGAATTTCACGGCTTCCATCTGATGAATCGATGATGACTTTCGAGTCAAGAGCGACAAGCGCCGAAATAGTGTCGTTAGCAGGACTAGCCGTCACAATATTGCCTACAACCGTTGCTCGGTTGCGAAGTTGTGCTGATCCAATCTCCAAACATGCCATCCGCAACAAATCAAATGCGGGATCCAAACCTGTGGAGTTAATTACTTGGTTGTGCGTTACCGAACATCCAATTTCGATCTCGCTGTCGTTGATATCGATTTGAGTGCATTCGGAGAGACCCCATAGATCTAAGAGAACAGCCTTACGGTCACCTGGTTCATCATTTTGGCGATGAAGTTCCAAGACAAGATCGGTGGCACCTGCGAGTGGACGCGCATCAGGAAAGGCAGCGTACATATCAAGTGCTTCTGCCCAACTCGCCGGCTTTAAGACCCTCTCGATCTGTGTCCCCAGTCGCTGAGACTCATGAAGAAGTCCCGCTTCTAGATTCATGTCGACGTTTCTTTCAGGTCTCTGAGAATGTCGTCCACCCAGCTTTGAAGATCGCCAATAACTTCTTCCTTATTGATCTCGTTCAAAAGCTCGTGCTTGGCCCCGTCGTAAAGCTTGATCGTCTTTGTTGGGCTGGGCATGTCCTCAATTGCTTGGAGAGAGTCGCCATAAGGGACAAATGGGTCATCGGTGCCGTGGAAGAACCCCACCGGGATCCGAATGTTGTCGATCTCTTCCCGGAATTGATCTAGAGCGATTACCTCTGCCTCAAGAAGCGCTCGTTTGTATAAGCCCCGATACACGAGCGGATCAGCGTCATATGCAGCGCACACTTCCAAATCTCGAGACATGCCTAAGGGATCTGAATCTTCAGGAGGTAGTTCCGGCAGCGAAAGAACTTCACGAGCCCATTTCCAGTCACCTATAACCGCCCCAAAAAATGCTGCCCCTGCCGCTCGTTCCGGCCAACGTTGTACAAAACGAGCTGCCAACAGACCACCCATTGAATGACCCACCAGAATTAAAGGCAGCTGACCTGGTAAATGTTCACCTGCCGTCGCCGCCGTAGCTCCTAAGTCATCTACAACGAGACCGAAATCGGTGATGAGTGCACGTTCACCCTCCGACAGCCCATGACCGACATGGTCTGGAGCTAGAACCGCTAGCCCGTTCTCCACTAGCGCCTCGGCCACATGCGCGTAGCGCCCGCCGTACTCCGCGTAGCCATGAAGAATCAACACAAGTGCACGCGGTTTTCCCGAAGGACTCCACAACCGAAGATGAAGGGTCCCTGCATGTCCATTTATTTGGATCTCTTCAAAATTCACGCCGATACCTCATTTTCACGGTCGATACCTGTGAACAAAACCCCAACTACTGATCCGTCCTCAACGGAAGCCTCCACTAAACCAGCCAGCCCCGCTACCCCGGTGGGCGACACATTTAATCCAGTAACGCTAGTGGCAACTTGATGAGTTTCAATAAGTGTGGTCTCAGGAACAACGACAGGTGTTCCTCCGCTTTCTATTGTCGCTTCTAATAATGGGAGCCAGTCATAGGTGACATCATCAAGTAAGCCTGAAGCAGCGCTTGAGGGCTGATCCCATGGCCACATGAACTCCTCAGGGTTAGCCCGACCCCTTTCAAGGTCAAATTTCGGTGCCAACAAATCCCAAGCGCGTTTGAGTGGAGCGCACCCAGCAACTTGAACCGGATAAAGCGCTACGTTCGGTAAAGCCCTTCCAGTTGCAGTTCCCAGGGCACCTCCACCAACTTGCACAAAAACACGCTCAAGGTCTTCGACCTGGTCTCTGAGCTCCCATCCCAATGTGCGTCCCCCGTCAAAAGTCGAGGGAGTGTTAACTCCCTGCACGCCAAAAGGCCGTGAACCCTTTTGTATCTGAGTCATGAAACGCGCGTAACAAGGATCGCCTAACTCGCTCGGATTTGACTCGCACACCTGAATTTGAGCTCCCAAGTCTTGCAGTGTCGAAAGCGCCGATTTTTCCGCCCAAGCTGGCACAAAAACTTCTATTGGCCGGTTAATTGCTTTGGCCACAATGGCCGCTGCTATTGCTGCGTTACCGCAACTGGCAATTGCCAAGGGTTGAGCTTCTTTGGTGTCTTCCGCAATCGCCAAATGCAATGCAACTCCAAATAAATGCCTTGCTTTGTGTGACCCTCCCACCGAATCGATCTCTACCTTTATCTTCAGTTCAACTTCAAGACCGAGGGCCTTAGCTAGCTCTGACCCATCAAGAACAGGTGTTATTGAAAATCCGCTGCCGTCAATGAGTGCTATTTCCTGATCTAGCCGACTCACCAAGTCCACAAATTGTTGGTCACTCCAACCGCTGAGGATTGCGTTGTTGTACGAGTCGAGACGCTCGCGGTACGCGATAAAAGGATTTGTCTCGGTCACGTCACTTGAGGTGCTTTGCCCCGGTTGCTTCGTTGAATTCGTCGATACGGCTGTCCCAGCCATCAATCAGCGGCCGCAGATCGTTCCACCAGCTTTGATTTCTGCGCCGTTCAAAATCTTCGACCGAAATGCCCTGTTGTTCAACCCAGGTGAAATATCCGAGATTGAATACGCGATTCCTATTTGTTTCGTCCATATCGAGTACGTCGTCAGTAGTGATGTCAGCGAGATGCTGAGCGATAGCGTCTTCGCCTTCGGCATCATCAAATCCTTCGGGGTAGTCGCGTCGCATTACTTTTTCTCGCTCTGAGTTGTACAACTCAGAACCATCCGTGGCGACTGTAACGATCATGTCATCTGGCCCTAGATCCCAGTGTTTGGCTGCCTTGATTGCCGCCAAGACGTTGCAAATGGACGAGTAACCGAGATTGGTGAGCATCAACGCAAGATCAGAATTTACTCCTAAGCGCTCCAAGGCCCGAAGACCACCGGGGTTGTTGAATGCAACATCGAGTTGATCGGTTGCGGTGTCAGAAATTCCTACGACCAGATCGGTGTTTGTCACATTGTGTATTAAAGGCACGTGCTTATCGCCAATGCCTTGGATGTTGTGATCCCCAAAGCCGTTGTACAGCATCGTTGGTACTTCCAGTGCTTCGACGGCAACAATTCGAGCGTTGTGGTGGTCTTTAAGGTAGTCACCCGCTCCTAGAGTGCCCGCAGAACCGGAAGCCGAAACAAAAGCAGCTAAGCGTGCTGGTCGATCAGATGTTGCATGCCGAAAAACAGAGTCAAGAGCAGGACCGGTCACTGCATAGTGCCCGAGGTGGTTTGAAAATTCGCTGAACTGATTAAGAATTACATTGGAGTTATCGGTCTCAAGGCGGGCACATTCGTCATAAATCTCTTTCACATTGGCTTCGGTCCCAGGGGTGCGGATCACGTCTTCTGGGTAATCAATCCATCGCTCTAACCATTCGAACCGTTCTCGGCTCATGCCCTCGGGCAAGACAGCAACTCCGCGACAACCCATGATCTTCGAGATTGCTACGCCGCCCCTTGCATAATTACCGGTAGATGGCCATACCGCTCGGTTGATGGTTGGATCGAAACGCCCAGTTACTAGACGAGCGACTAGGCAGGAATAGGCTGCCAACACTTTGTGGGCCCCAATCATTGGGAATCGGTTGCCTAGCGCTACGACAATTCGAGCATCTGTACCAGTCATCTCTGGTGGCAACTCAATGTGATCAGGCGTTTCTGCTGGAGCTGCCTGTGTGCTTGTGTTGAACCAATGAACGCGAAATAGATTTAATGGGTTCGCAGAGTTTCGATCAACACCCTCTAAAGCTTCGATTACGTCGGAATCTATAGTGGAAGGGTCTCGTAGTTGGCTGAATTTCGGCAAGACGATGTTTCGTTCGCTGAAGCGAGTTACGGCGTTTTCAAGTGCTTTTTTGCCGGCGGGATCAAATTCGTCGAAAATCGCTAATGGACGAGGCATTCTCCCAAGATAGACCTATGAGTCTGTAATTAGTCAACACAGAACCCCAGCAACGATGTCAAACTGTCCGCAATGACTGATCCCGTTGATCTGCTAATCAAAAACGCTTGGTTGGTAGCAACAATGGATGACCAGCGGCGAGAGTTAACGGGGGGATGGGTTGCTATCTCCGACGGGTATGTGGTTGGCATAGGCGCTGGTGCAGAAATGCCGCCAGCGGCCCAAAGTTCAGTTGATGCCTCAGGGTGTCTGGTAACCCCAGGACTCGTGAATACACACCATCACATGTTCCAAAACCTCACACGGGCTTATCGACCAATGACTGCCGCCCCCCTATTCGGTTGGCTCCAGTCGTTGTATCCCTTGTGGACCAGTTCCATAGATGAAGAAGCCGTTTACCTTGCAGCGTGGGTGGGGCTAGCTGAATTAGCTATGTCCGGATGCACAACTACAACCGATCATCACTATCTGCATCCCGCTCGAGCGGGAGATTTGCTAGCCGCCGAAATTCAAGCAGCGATCGACCTCTCGATGCGGTTTCATCCCACATATGGGTCAATGAGTTTGTCCGTCAAAGACGGTGGATTACCACCGGATGACGCTGTTCGCACTGAGGACGACATTCTGTCTGAAAGCAAAAGGCAAGTGGAGCGATGGCACGATCCGTCTTTCGGGTCAATGATCCAAATAGCGCTAGCCCCATGCTCGCCATTTACCGTTACCCCAGACTTAATGCGCAGCACAGCGGAATTAGCTGAACAACTAGACGTAAGGCTCCATACTCATCTCGCAGAAAATGCTGAAGATGATGAATTCTCAATCGCACAGTTTGGCCTACGCCCAGTGGATTTGTTTGAAGACGTCGGATGGCTAAGCGAGCGTAGTTGGGGAGCACATGTTGTCCGCCCGAACGCCGACGAGATAGCGCGGTTAGGAGCAGCGGGTGTTGGTATTGCTCATTGCCCGAGCTCCAACATGATCTTGTCATCGGGCATTGCTCCTGTAGTCCAAATGAGACACGCGGGATGTCATGTCGGTTTAGGTTGTGACGGATCATCATCGGCTGATTCGGCTTCTCTGTGGCAAGAGGCACGACTGGCGATGCTTCAAGGCAAATTGATTTCCGGTGCCGATCAAATGGACGCAAGAACCGCCTTAGAAATAGCAACTCGTGGAGGAGCGGCCTGCCTCGGACGAAATGGAGAAATCGGTGAATTGTCGATTGGTGCTGTAGGAGATGTAGCGGTCTGGAAACTTGAAGGTCCACAATTTGCCGGTGTTATCGATGACCCGATTGAAGGATGGCTGAGATGCGGCCCGGTTAGCGCTGCACACGTCTTTGTCCACGGTCGAGCAATTGTTGAAAATGGTGTTCTTGCGAATCCTGGTCTCGATGAAATTCTTGTTAGGCACCGGCAAGCGGCGCAGCGATTTCAACCTCAAAGAGCCTGAATTAAGACCTTGTTTCGAATTGCCAAAATCGGAATTGAGCAGTTCAGGGACGTAGGCTCCCGAAATGGGGCACTCGCGAACTTTCGCCGTAGACAGTTCTGACGTTGTTTCCGATGCGCAAGGTCGGACCGCTCACCGATCTCTGCATGAACACTCCAGCCGTCTCCTTCCAAAAATGTATGAAGTTACCGATGGCGTGTGGTGTCTCGTGGGTAATGGCCTGTCGAATCAAACGTTCATTCGTGGCCCCGAAGGTGTTATTGCGATCGACACGGGGGAATCTGTCGAAGAGATGCAGAGTGCGCTGCAACAATTACGGACTGTTTGCCAGGAACCAATAGTTGCCGTCGTCTACACACATTTTCACTACGTAAACGGAACGACTGCGATCACAGAAACCGAGCCTGTGACAGCAATATGGGGTCACGAACGCATTGAACACAATCTTGAACGATCAGCAACAGAAATCGCGCCCGCTTACACACGGGGACTTATTGAGCAATTTGGTATCTACTTGCCGGACGATGGGCCCGATGGGGTGGTCAATGTCGGATTAGGTCTTGCCTACCGGATGGCACACCACGCACCATCAACCCCCGGTCATGTCACGGCAACGCAACATTTTCCCGGAGATAGTTCGGTCACGGTCGCTGGTCTAGAAATGGAAGTAACACGCGCACCATCAGACGCTGATGACTCTGTAACGCTCTGGTTTCCTGAACTTAGTGTCGCTGTACACAATTTGGTCTGGCCAGCCCTTTTCAACATTTTCGCAATTCGCGGCGAAGAGTACCGAAATCCACAGTTATTGGTTCAGGGAATCGATCATCTTCGATCTCTTAAAGCTAATTATCTGATTGCAACCCACGGCCCTCCGATGCAAGGAGCGCAAGATATATATCGAAGAGTCACGGCGTACAGAGATTCAATCCAGTTTCTGTGGGATCAAACAGTTCGATGGACGAATAAGGGAGCTACCGGACCCGAACTGGCGTACCGCATCCAACTTCCACCCATGTACGACGAAGATTGGTTAACAAAACAGCACTACGGATTAGCAGAACATCACGTGCGGCAAATCCGATCCGGTTTGTTCGGCTTTTTTGATGGGGATCCAGTCGGAGTGTTCCCACTCGACACTGAAGAAGAAGCTGAACGAATGATCTCAGCTATGGGAGGGATTGAACAGGTACGAAGGCTTTGCGCGGAAGCGTTGGAGGGCTCTGAGAACGATCTTCGTTGGGCGATCTCGCTCGCCGGCCGTCTCACCAATCATCCTCGGGCAAGTGAAGATGATCGCACCTTGCTCGCGGATGCTCTTAGAAAAGTTGGCCAACGTACCACCTCATCCAATCTTCGTAACTGGTGCTTAACTCGGGCGCTTACGCTGGAAGGGCGCATCGATGGCTCAAGACTTAACAACCATCGATTTAGTCGACGGCAAATTGAAGGGTGGTCTGTGGAAACCGCTGTATCAGTGCTCAGAGTATTGATTGATCCCGCAACCCTCACGGGAATTGACATCCACTTAACAGTCGAACTTGATGGGGAACGAACAGGTCTTCATTTCCGCAACCACATCGCTTGCCCTACTGACGGCGAAGGCGGCGACACCATCTTGATTGCAACGAGAGCTATTTGGGATCAAATGCTCACCGGAGCATTAGATCTACAGTCAGCTCTGAACAATGGTGATGTTTCGCTAGAAGGGGACAAGATCACCGCAATCGAAGCATTGAAAGCAATAGACCACCCGGCATTCCGATGACAACAAAACTACCAAGGCCAACGGAACCATTTACGGGGCAAGTCGAACGATTAATCACAGATGCAAAAGCTCGTCGCCTCGAAGCTCCCGCTCCGCCTGATAATGCGCCGAACGTACTTTTAGTTATGTTGGACGACGTTGGATTTGGCTCCTTTTCTACGTTTGGTGGCCCCGTTGAAGCGGCCGGTTTTCAAAGCGTTGCCGATAACGGCCTTCTGTATAACCAGTTCCACACCACCGCCTTATGTTCTCCGACTCGGGCAGCGTTACTAACAGGAAGGCAGCACCACAGCGTCCACATGGGAGGTATTACCGAAATCGCTAACTCTTTCCCTGGCTACGATTCACAAATTCCAGCTGAAGCTGCGACGGTGGCTCAAATACTTCAAATGTCGGGCTATGCGACGTCCTGCTTTGGCAAGTGGCACCTAACACCCTCGTGGGAGCAGGGCCCTGCAGGTCCTTTCGAGCGTTGGCCAACTGGTATTGGTTTCGACCGCTTTTACGGAATTATCGGTGCCGAAGCCTCCCATTGGGAACCGGCAGCCTACGACCAGACCACCCCAATTTCACCGCATGTCAACCGTCCCGATTACCACCTGACAGAAGACTTAGCTGATCAAGCAATTAAATGGATGGAACAACACCGAGTCTCGGCACCTAACCGCCCATGGTTCTGTTACTTCTCAACCCCTGCCGTGCACGCGCCACACCATGCACCAGCCGAATGGATCAATAAATATCAGGGCACATTTGACGTTGGCTGGGACGTCCTCAGAGAAGAGATTTACGAAGAACAACTCCGTCTTGGTGTTATCCCAGAACACACAACGTTGACGACGAGACCAGAAGAAATTCCAGCGTGGAGTGAATACCCAGAGCGGTATCGACCTGTGGCCACGCGACTGATGGAGTGTTTTGCGGGTTTTCTTGCCCATACCGACCATCACATCAGTCGTGTCATCGACGCAGCCAGGCAACAAGAACGTGACACACTGATCATCTATTTGTCAGGCGACAACGGAGCATCTGCTGAGGGAACCATCCATGGTGCGTGGAGCGCTCCGTCTTTCCAGAATGGGGTACATGAGGACCCGGAATGGCTCCTTGAACACATTGATGACTTTGGGACCTCAAAGTGTGAGAACCATTTCAATGTCGGATGGGCCTGGGCGCTCGATTCGCCATTTCAGTGGATGAAGCAAGTTGCCTCGCACTTCGGCGGCACACGAAATGGGCTTGCGATTGAATGGCCAAACAAGATCACTGATAAGGGTGCGCTGCGTTCTCAGTTCCACCACGTTGTAGATATCGCTCCGACCATCCTCGAAGCAGCTGGTGTCACCATGCCAGAGAGTGTCAATGGGATTACCCAAATGCCTGTCCACGGTGTTCCTATGGGCTATTCCTATGCCCAGGACGGACCTAGCCAGCGCAAGACTCAATATTTTGAAATTCTTGGCAACCGAGCAATCTATAACGATGGATGGATCGCCTCTTGCTTTCATGGGCGAGTTCCTTGGATACGGATGCAGGGATACGAATTCGACGGACCGCAAGAGCAGTGGGAGCTCTACGACATCGAAAATGACTTCTCACAAGCAACCGATCTGGCTAACGAGAATCCCGAACTGTTGGAAGAGTTACTAGAACTCTTTGATTCTGAAGCTCAACGGTTCGGGGTGTATCCGCTGAGAGACGCCGGTTCTCGTAGGGGAGGGGACCTGGGCGTGCCTCATGCACTTGGAGGTCTACGAACCATGACATACACCACAGCTCACGTGAGAATGCCTGAAAGTATTGTGGTTCGCCTCAAGAATTGTTCGTGGAAAATCGCGGCTCAAGTGACGACCACAGATGCAGACGTCGGTGTTATTGCGTGCCAGGGCGGCAACATGTCTGGATGGTCAATGTGGCTCAATGATGGCGTACCAAGTTTTACCTACAACTGTTACGGACATGAGATTACGACCCTGGCCGGGAACACCCTCAAACCAGGGAATCACCTGATTGAAGCAGTGTTCGACTACGACGGTGGTTTCGGCAAAGGTGGGGACCTTGTACTGGTTGTCGACGAAACAGCAGTTGCACATGAACGTCTCGAACGAACTGTGCCAGTTGGTTTCTCCATGAGTGGCGAGACCTTTGATGTCGGCATTGATACTGGATCCCCAGTAGGGCCCTACCCGCACGACTTCCGATGTAGCGCCACTATTGATGGAGTCACCCTGACCCGTTTGAGTGAACCTGGGTTAGCGGTTGAAGCAGCCGAACGAGAAGGCTTAGTCAAAGCAGGATTCAGTACCCAATAATGAACTGCTAGCCCGAACGGAGGGCCTGTACGGCAGACTCAACTATTGGATAGAGCATGTTCGCGAGGCGCTGCCCGACAGATCCTGTGCTTTCAACCACCAGGTACGCACCGAAGCCGTCGTCAGGTTGGAGCCAAGCAGTGGAACCATACAAACCAGGATCTGTCAGTCGGACTGTTGACTGCGTTTTTTGGTTGCCCGATTCTCCGTACCGATTGCGGCTTTGAGTCCACCACCCCAATCCGTAACCGATAGGCGATCCGTAGACCTCACCTGATCGGTTCTGTTGCATCAACTCGACACCCGCGTGTGACAACACCTCATAGCCTCCGCACATGCCGTTATTGAGATGCATCGAGAGAAGCTTCGCGTAATCGCCAGTCGCGATATAGCCACCGCCCCCTATATGGGGGTTATCGGTCGGAGGTAGCAGCGATAGGTCACCCGACCAGTTGGGATATTCGCCGGTCAATGCTTGAAGCGGGATCCAAGGATTTGTGTAGCCCAGCGATCTCATCTCACAGGGTTGAACATAGATTTCGTCGATTAAATCTGCCCATTGCTTCCCAGAAGCAACTTCGGCCACAGCGCCCGCTACCTGAAGTTGGACACCTCCGTAACGAAACTCTGTATCGGGCGCAACAGTCCGGGGGTCAGAGGCCGCGACGGATAAAGCTTCGGCAGCGCATCGTTGTAGCGAACTACTTGGTAGGAACATGCAAATGTAGAGAGGATCTTCGGGTTGTAGTCCCGGAATACCTGAACTTCCAGACAGCAATTGCACTGGAGTGATACCGCCGAGTCGACCCGCGTAATCGATGACCTGACCAATAGGTGCTTCAAGGTTCAGTATCCCTTGGTCGTGAAGGTGAACAAGAACCCCGGCACTGATCACTTTGCTCGTTGACGCAATCAAGGAAATGCGATCAGGTGAAAACTCTCCCCAGTGGTTGTGATAAATAACTCCGCGATCGCGATCAACAACTACAAAGCCAGCGCCATTTAATTGATTTCGATCAACAAAGTTTTTAATTGTTTGTGACACTTGGTCAAAGCTTTTTGGGGTTACCTCAACCCGTCCAGATGCAGATCTAGTGGCCTCGCTCGTGGTTGTGACCGTGCTAGTGGTCGACGTGGTCTGGATCGATGCGCTGGCAACTGAGGTCACTGTTGTCGCCTCTTTATGTTGTGCAGCTGCAGTAGTGCTGACAACAGTTTGAGAACTAGGAGCAGAATTAATTGGGTTTGCACTGGCACATGCAGTTAGAGCGATAACAGCAGCTGCATTCATCAACAAACGTAGATGTCTCATGAACGTGAAAGCAGGTTTTTTGCAGCTTGTTCTGCGCGTTCAACGACTATCGGAAAGTAGTCATATGCAGGTAACTCTGGGCGAGCATCTAACCAACCGACAATCATCAAACTCCGAATAGCGAGGAAAAGATCCACTGACTCAATCTCGTCTAACGCCAGTTCATAAACCGAGCAGTAGCCGTCGAGAAAAGCTTGCCGAGCGGACGCGAACCAGGACTCACCTATCCCAGGGTGAAGCGCCACGGCTATTTCGTGAGCAAACCATCCGTAGCCGGCGTCGTCGAAGTCGATAATGGTTAACTCGTCGCCACTGCACATGATGTTCCCTAGATGAAGATCAGAGTGAATGAGACCGAAACGATCAGGCTCTACAGAAAGGCCACCTAAGCCTTTCCTTAACACTTTTCGAGCTTCACCGAAGATCGCCTTTTGGTTCGGGGTTAATGAGCTGACCTCCCAAAAACGTCCCCACAAGGGATTTTCACCAAGTAACCCGTCTATATCCCAGCGGCGCCGCACAAAACTTTTTGGAGGCTCCCACGCATGTGAGTGACATCGAATCTTCGCGGCGAGTGAGCCGATTGTCTCGTAATGGGCGACAACGTCGTCAGAAGCGTTGCTCAACGCGCCCCCCAATGGCTGACCTTCAACCCAGTCGACGACCCCTACAATTCGTTGCTCGTTCGAATTCGCAGCGCCGATGTCAACCGAACGGTAATAATCCCCAGCAGGTGTTTGTAACGCAGCAGGAACCGGTAATCCTGAAACGGCGAGCGACTGGACCCACACCACTTCCGAATTCAACTCAGCCAACTCGTTGTAGCCAGGGCGGTGAAAGCGCATTACCACTTGTTTGTCAGAACTAACCTTTATGCGGCAAACAACGTTCTCAGTGTGGGACAGAACGTCAACTTGTGTGGGGGCAAGATTCCAAAAACCACATGCACTTTTCGCAGCCTCAACGAAATCGTGTTCGCTAAGCATTAACTAAAGAGTCCTCAAATGCGTTCAAGAAAATCTGTGCGTGCTGATCTTCGAATACCAAAGGGGGCCGAATCTTTAAAACATTGCCGTATTGGCCAGCTTTACCCAACAACACAAACCGAGACTTCAAATTCTCAACCATTCGCTGTGCTCCCTCAGGATCAGGAATGTTGGTTCCGGGTTCTACCCAGTCCACTCCAATAAATAAACCACTCCCTCGAACATCACCGATTTGGGGATGAGTTCTCTGAAGTTCAGAAAGAGACGATTTTAGACGGCCACCAACTTCGGCTACCTGATGCACCAGACCCCGTTCTGTGATTTCGTCAATCACTGCTCCGCCGGCTGCCGCCTGCAGAGGAGAAGAAGCAAATGTGTTGAAGTAACGATGGCGCTCCCTAAAAGTTGTCACCATTTCGTGGTTCGCCGCCATTGCAGAAATAGGGAACCCATTACCCATCGGCTTGCCCATACACACCACATCGGGAGCGAAACCGTTCACTTCGTAACCCCACCAAGACCCGCTGCGCGCAAAACCCGCCTGAACTTCATCTGCAATTACCAAACCACCAGCAGCTGACACCATCGCAGTAGCTTCCGCAAACCATCCTGACGGAGGGTTAGGTAATCCCTCATTGGCAAGAATTGAGCACAACATCATTCCAGCGAAACCACCACTGTCCGAGAAAGAAGCGATTGTGGCCGCTAGTTGATCAAGATGTTCTTGCAACAATTCGCTCTCTGAAAGTCCTTCAGTAATTGGTCGAAATAGTTGAGGAGTTGCAATTGACTTGACGCCGTTTCTCTCGACTCCGACTGGCAGCCCAGATAGGCGACCTACGAGTGAAGAATTTCCGTGGTACGTCGCATCGGTGCAAATGATTCCGCGCTTACCTGTTACCGTCCGAGCGAGCGTAAGAGCCATTTCAGTTGCCTCGGTACCACTGCATCCCAAAATTGCGGACTCGATTCCATCGTGATGTAGGGCGACCAGGCGCTCCACGTAATCGACGACGCCCTCGTGCAAATAACGGCTATGCACGTTTAATTTCGCAGCCTGTTCCGACAGGTTCGCGACAACCCTGGGGTTCGAGTGCCCCACGCAAGGAACGTTGTTGTAAAGATCCAAATAACGCGCTCCCTCTACATCTTGGAGCCACACGCCGCTTCCACTAACCAACTGCAGAGGATCTTCGTAAAACAACGGAGCATGTTCCCCCATCGCCTTGTTATGCCTATCGAGAAGTTCACTCACATGCCTAGTGTTGCACTTCGTTTCCTCAGAAGGAACTGAACACGCTTTCAGCCATGGCAGCGTAGGATTCGGACCGATGTTCTTTGACTTGCGACTCTGGGCGCTCACCAAAGGCACTCGAGCAGCCATTGCTCAAGCAGTGACCATTGGGGTCATAGCATCGCTTGCCGGCATTGCACGTCTCGGACTACTTGGGTGGCTGCTCAGCAAAGTCTTTAACGGCGCTACCTTCACCGATCTAGTAACCCCGATGCTTCTAGTCGGGATCGTAATGATCAGCCGCGGGTTTCTGGAACACTGGCGGAAGATGGTGGCGCACCGAACCGCAGCCACTGTCCAACTCAAGCTTCGCTCCCAACTCCACGACCACGTCCTCCAACTGGGACCCTCACATTTTGGGCATGTACGCACCGGCGAAGTTCTGCTGTCCCTAGTCGAAGGCGTTGAACAACTAGAAGTCTGGTTCGGCGAATACTTACCTCAACTCATAGTTGCGGCGATCACACCAATAGCGGTCTTCGCGATCTTGTCCCCACTAGATCTTCCAGTTGCCGGCGTCTTAACTGGTTTCGCGTTAATCACCTTGCTCGCGCCAGCTGTGTTCCATCGATGGGACGCAGCCCGAAGCTTGGAACGACAAGAGGCCTACAGCAGATTCGCCGCCGATTTTCTAGATTCGCTTCAAGGCCTCGGGACCCTAAAAGCATTCGGCCAAAGCGCCGAACGAGGCCGCACTCTTGCGAAACGAGCACACGATGTCTTCAAAAGCACAATGTGGGTCCTCGCCACCAACTCCCTCACCCGAGGTATCACCGACACGGGACTGGCACTAGGAGCAGCAGCAGCACTCACACTGGGTGCATACCGAGTGCAAGCAGGAGATATGGAAATGGCGACTCTGCTGATCATTTTGATGATCGGCATCGAAGTATTCCGCCCACAACGCGACCTTCGTGCTCTGCTTCACAACGGAATGATGGGCCTGTCGGCAGCACAAGGCATCTTCAAAGTCTTTGACACTGAACCTCAGGTGTGTGAACCAAACGAACCCACAAACCTTCAACAACCACTCGAACCACGCATCTCATTTAACGACGTCACCTTCCAATACCCAGCAGCAACAGAAGCAACACTCCACAAACTCAATATCAACGTAGAACCCGGTGAACGAATCGGGATCGTAGGGTCAAGCGGATCTGGGAAAAGCACCATCGCGAAACTCCTACTTCGCTTCTACGACCCCACAAATGGTCACATCACGCTCGGTGGACATGATCTACAAGACCTTGCCGCGCAAGATCGCTACGGAGCGATAGCGCTCGTATCCCAAGACACATTTCTTTTTCACGGAACGGTCCTCGAAAATATTCGGTTTGGTGCACCCGACGCCGATATGGAAGATGTTCGTCAAGCGGCAATAGATGCAAACGCCCACGAATTTGTCAGCCAGCTGCCAAACGGTTACGACACCGTCATCGGCGAACGCGGTATCCGCTTGTCCGGAGGACAACGACAACGAATTGCGATCGCGAGGGCACTCTTAAAAGATTCTCCGATCCTCGTGCTAGATGAAGCACTGTCATCAGTAGACGCGGAAAACGAAGCGGTAATTCAGGAAGCACTCGACCGCCTTATGGTGGGTCGCACAACCTTGATCTTCGCTCACCGTCTTTCAAGCGTCATCGCCGCAGATCGGATCCTTGTGCTTGACGCCGGCAACGTCGTCGAATCCGGAACCCACGACGAACTAATGACGAAGCAGGGCAACTACTTCGCGCTCATGGCCGCTCAACTTTCAAGCGAAAAAGTTGTTCGTCCCGCAACCGACAAGTCGCAAACCGATAATAACAAGTCCGATTTTTCTCGCGAAGCAACCGAACCAACAGATAACGAGATTGTTTCAGCGACAGGTCTTGGATGGTTCGCGGCCATCAAATGGCTGTTCTCCGAAATACAGCCATGGCGAACAAAACTCATCGCAACGTTCGTATTTGGTGTTACTCGCGTGGCAGCGCTTATAGGAGTAGGAGTTATCAGCGCACTCATTGTCGCAGCGGTGAAACGCGGTGAACCTTTCAGCGGCCTTCTTACAGCACTGATTATCGTTGCCCCATTAGCGGGTATCTTGCACTGGTTGGAATCGTGGATAGCCCACGACATGGCATTTCGAATGCTGGCAGAAATGCGCGTAGCCCTATATGCAAAACTCGATCAGCTCGCACCGGCATATCTAGTTCGTAGACGCACCGGTGACATGGTCGCAATGGCCACCCACGATGTTGAGATGGTGGAATACTTCTTCGCCCATACGGTTGCCCCAGCCTTTGTGGCGTTGCTGGTCCCATCAACTGTGTTGATCACGCTCAGCATTCTTGGCTGGCAAATGGCACTCGCATTAATCCCATTCCTAGCAATCGTTGCGATCAGCCCATTCCTACTGCGAAAGCGGTTAGACAAATTGGGCTCAGAAGACCGAGAAGCTTTAGGTGATTTGAATGCCTTCGTGGTTGACACAGTCCAAGGTTTGGGCGAGGTATTGGCCTTTCAACAAACAACCACAAGATCGAAGTCCTTTCTGCAACGAGTCCAACGTCACATTGACACTCGGCTTCCGTTCTACAGTGACCTTTCTCGCCAGACCGCGCTGCTAGAAGTGGCGACGGGCCTTGGTGGCTTAGCGGTTGTCGTCACCGGAGCAACGCTGGTTTCCTCCGGAGACCTAAACCCAACCACCCTCCCGTTACTTACCCTTCTTGCCTTGGCGTGCTTCTTGCCGGTATCAGAAATCGTTCATGTTGGCCGTCAGTTGGCTGACACCCTGGGCGCGGCCCGCCGACTGCACCAAGTTCACAACGAACCAGTAGTCGTTAACTCCGCCACGGCCCCAACACCCATCAACGTCCGCAACGCCACTAACGCGATTAGCTTCCACCGAGTCGAATTCAGTTATCCGGGAACTGAAATTCACGCTTTAACGGGAGTCTCATTCGAAGTAGCAGCTGGCTCCACAGTCGCAATAGTTGGCCCTTCAGGGGCTGGCAAGACCACAGCAGCCCAACTCATACTGAGATTCTGGGACGCGGACACGGGTCATATTCGTTTGTTTGATCAAAGCTTGTGCGATCTCGACCTTGACGACCTCAGAGCGCACGTCGCGATGGTCAGCCAAGAGACTTACCTATTCAACGACACCCTTGCCCAGAACATTTTGATGGCTCGACCCGATGCAACTGAAGCTGAAGTAACAGCAGCAATTGAACAAGCCTCCCTCACTGATTTCGTACACAATCTGCCCGAAGGGCTAGAAACAAACGTGGGCGAACGAGGAGTTCGCCTATCTGGCGGCCAACGTCAGCGAGTAGCAATAGCCCGAGCGTTCTTGAAAGATGCTCCCGTACTCATCTTGGATGAAGCCACATCACACCTCGACGCAGTAAATGAAGCTGCTGTGCACGAATCGCTGCAACAACTCATGCATGGCCGCACCACCTTGATCATCGCCCACCGACTATCGACAGTGCGAAACGCGACACAGATTGTTGTCATGGAGGCAGGAAAGATTGTCCAAATCGGCGACCACGATTCACTCTTACAAGAGGGGGGTCTGTACTCCCGGCTCTTGGCTCACCAATTGGCCACTACCGTCCGGTCTTAGTGGCCCTGCAAGTGATTCGATCGGGCTTAGATTACAGGAGCGTCGGGATGTCAGTCACTCTGGTCGTCATCGATGCCAGAAAGAAATTTGAGTAGGGCCGCGTTCCAAGCAGCAGGTTGTTCGAAGTAAGGGCTGTGGCCTGCATCAGTGATTTCTACGAACTGAGAGCCGCGGACGCGATCAGCCGAATCATGGATCATTCTTGCTGGAAAAATTTGGTCGTGTTCACCTGTAATGAAGAGAACCGGAATGTCAAGATCATCGAAATCGGAATGGTTGATTTCGAACGCAAGGACTTCTCCGAGTTGTTCAAGAGGGGGTGAATGAAATGATCCCAACGCCTGGTACAGAAATGCTTGGGCTAGATCCTGAGCTGCAGTTCCGGGCCACAGTGCGACATGACCCCCAACCAATGGGAGGTCCCGTTTACCCCTTAGCCCACCAGCGTCCCCGAATTCTTCGCGAGCCTTACGAAGATCATCAGTCCACAGAGCCCCCACAGTGTTGGCGTAGGTAAGCGAGAGCACCCGCTCTTCGTATCGCTGCAGAAATGCCGATATATACCACCCGCCCATCGACTGTCCGACAAGATGAGCTCGCCCGATGTCAAGATGATCCAACACCTTCGCTAGGTCATTGGCCGCGTTACTGGCGTCCAAGGGTCTGTTGTTGGTTGAATTACCGAACCCTTGGCTGTCCCAAGTCACGACCCGGTATCTCTGACCGATTTCGGGAACCTGCTGATACCAGACAGCATGTGAACCACCAGCGCCGTGAGACAAAACAACCACTGGACGGCTATCGGATACTCCCGCGTCGGCGTCGCGCGCCAACTCCCAATAAATTTCGTCTCCGTCTCGGGTGATAGTCCCGGTCAACAATTCAAGATCCATCGTCGGTGTGCCGCCTCCCGTTTCCACTTAACTTGCGACCTGCGTTGGAGTAGAGGTTAATGGGCTCCAAACGTGTCGAAACTCACAAGGTCAGCCGTATCCAACCGAGGCGCTTTCTTAAAATCTGTGCCGATTGTGTACGCAACCGGAAACAAACCAACTTGTGTCCACTCGGCATAATCAATCCCCAATACTTCCGCAGCTTCTTTTTCGAAAGGCAAATGGAGAGTGGTCCAAGCACTACCTAGTCCACGCTCGCGTGCCGCGAGCATGAAACTCCAAACTGCTGGAATTATTGAACCCCACATAGAAGCCTGACCAAAAGCGTCAGCGCCTTCAGCCCGACCCAACATCAAAGGGACAAGCAGAACAGGAACTTCGTGAAAGATTTCCCGCAAATGCACTGCAGAACCCCTCACAAATTCGGCCCGTTCTGCTCTGATATCTCCTGGCGCGTACTCCCGAGGAGGACCATTCACGTAAGGATCAAATCCTTGCCCATACAGATCCGCTAATTGACGTTTCTTCTCGGAGTCTTCAACAAACAGAAAATGCCAACCCTGAGCGTTCGAGCCAGTAGGAGATTGAAAAGCAATGTCAGCGCATTCGAGAAGCACCGATCTTTCTACCGGGCGATTCAGATCTAGTCGCTTGCGAACAGCCCGTGTAGTTGTAAGCAGTTCGTCAGCTGAAAGTTCAAGGTACATATGAGATCCCTAGGGTTACGAAGCCTTGATCATAGATTTTGAAACTGCTGAGCACCAGAGCTCGAACACGTGCACAGCATCATGTCAGCGCAGGTCTCTCAGCGAGCATTGGCATGGAACCCATAATCTTGAGGCCGAATTGACAAGATTGACAATCCAAAGGGGCTAATCCACATGCTGACCGGTGAGGAATATAAAGGATCGTTGCAAGATGGCAGGGAAACGTTTTTCGAAGGAGAAAAAATCGACGACCTTGTTGAACATCCCCTCCTTGGTCAGACCGTAGAGACAACCGCTGCTGGTTATGACCGGTTCTATGACCCGACACCTAACGCGACCTCCCCCCTAATGACAGTGCCTTCTTCAGCAGATGACCTACGGGAGATGATTCCGCTACTCCATGAAGCAGGGATGATGGCCCACGTCACCTACACATCCATCCAAACGCTGAAAACAGCAGCTGGACGAATGAATGATGTGAAACCCGACTACATCGAACGCATGAACGCATTCATCGCAGAAGCTCAAGTCGGCGATGTGCGAATAACTCAATGCATCACTGACGCTAAAGGAGACCGCTCTCGACCACCCGCAAAACAAGACGACCTTGACAGCTATGTGAGAGTCGTCGATCGCCAGAGAGACGGAGTCGTCATCCGCGGCGCAAAGCTCCACATAACCGGCGCCTCTTTTGGTCATGAACTGCTAACGATTCCCACCAAATCAATGAAAAGCGGCGAAGAAGACTGGTCCATCGGCTGCGCCGTTCCCGTCAATGCAGAAGGGGTACGAATCATTAACACGACCTACGCTCCCCGCCATGAAGACACCCGCTCATTTCCAGTCTCAGGCACCCATCACTATCCCGAAGGGTTCGTGATCTTCGACGACGTATTCGTTCCACATGAGCGAATCTTCTTAGATGGCGAAACAGCTTTCGCCGCTGTCTTCGCTCACTCTCTCGGTTTGTGGGAACGCCTAGGAGGTCTCTCAGCTTTTGTTGAGGAAGCAGATCAATTAGTTGGCTTAGCCCAATTGGTAGCTGAAGCCAACGGAACAGCAGGCATTGCTCACGTCAAAGAAAAGATCTCCGAAATGATTATTCACGCGACCCTCATCCGGGCGACGTTAGAAGCAGCGATAGAAAACTGTAACGTCGGGCCCGAAGGAGCAGCTTTCCCCAACGAATTATTCACCAATGCCGGCAAATTCCATGCTGCCGCCAACTACAACCACATTGTTCGACACCTTCACGACATTGCCGGGGGAGCAGTCCTAACGACCCCAAGCCCCGCAGACTTCGAAAACAAAGAAGTAGGTGACCTCGCTCGCAAATACATGTCGACAGGACCTGACATTGACGGAGAGTACAGAGCACGTTTGATGCACACCATCCGAGACCTCACCGCTGACAGCTATGGCGGATGGAAATTCGTGACAAACATTCAGGCCGGAGGAGGCTTGTACGCTCAACGCATTGTCACCAGAAACCACTACGACCTAGACGCAGCAAAACTTAAAGCTCTCCAAGTTGCAGGTTTGAGCGAAAACGATAGTCACTAAGACCGGAATCCTGTAATGGGTGGTGACCCCAAATCGAGCGGAGATTCTGGAACATCGCCTAACGGACGAGGCCAGGCAATAGGAGTCACGCGCCCCTGAATCGGCTCCCCTTCTTGAATCCCCTGACGGTCAAGGCTCTGATGAGGAAAAGGTCGAGAACGTACGCACCCGTCCTCAAAATAAATAACGCAATACACGCGGCGAACTTGATCAGAGCTGTTGGGCTTAGCTTGGTGCACCGTCAAAGAATGGTGGAAAACGACCGAGCCCACTGGAGCCTCCACCCAAACGACATCTGCCATCTCAGAGTGATCAAAATATGGATATGGCTCCTCGCGAATCTCGCGAGTGATGTCAGAAAACTTAGCTAACCCCAAGCGATGCGAGCCCGGCGAATACCCCATTGCTCCCGACGCCAACGTCGAGCCGTTAAAAGGGATCCAAGCCGTAATTTGTCTTGCCGGTCCCATGGGCCACAAAGGCCAGTCCTGATGAGGGTCTGTTTCTCGTCCTCCAGGCTCTTTGTAGAGCGCCTGGTCGTGCCAAATACGCAGCGCTGTAGCGCCAAGCAACGACGCCGCTACCTCCCCGAGTTTCTGGCTAAATGTCCACTCCTTAAGAGCAGGGTTATCTTCCCAAAGATTCATGCACTGCTGAAAACTCTGCTCATACAACGACTTGTCGTCCATTGACCGCGAGTCTTCGCCTACCCGGTCCTTAACAGCCCGATCAACGATTGACCCGAACAGCTCTAACTCCGTTGCATCAAAGAAATCCTCTACAACCACAAACCCATCTCGATCAAATGCATCGAGGAGAGAGTCGTCTACTGCTGCCACCCTGCGAGTCTAGATCCCCCGCGGAAATCATTCTGAGAACGCGCCGCCCTCCAACGAATAAGATTGGTGATGGGTGAGAGGGGAACTCAATGCACGACATCGTTATTAGATCCGGCAAGGTAGTGGACGGCACTGGAAAAGCTATTCAACAAATGGACATCGCCATCGACAATGGGTTGATCACAGCAGTTGGCAACGACATAGGTGAAGGTCGAACCGAAATTGATGCGTCCAACCATTTAGTCACCCCAGGCTTCGTTGATGTCCACACCCACTACGACGGACAAGCAACTTGGGACCCAGAAATGAGCCCCTCGTCCTATCACGGTGTAACGACGACCGTTTTCGGCAATTGTGGAGTTGGCTTCGCCCCCGCTCAACCAGATAGCCACGACTGGCTGATCCAACTCATGGAAGGGGTCGAAGATATCCCCGGAGCAGCCCTAGCTGAAGGTATCGAATGGAGCTGGGAAACCTTTCCGGAATATCTAGACGCACTTGAGAAAATGCCAAGAGTGATGGACATCGCGACACAAGTGCCTCACGGTTCGGTACGTGCATATGTCATGGGGGAGCGCGGGGCACGCAACGAAGACCCCACAGCGAATGACTTAATAGCGATGGCTCAAATCGTGCAAGAGGGAATCGAAGCCGGAGCTTTGGGCTTCACCTCCTCTCGAACCATGCTCCACCGAGCCCTCGACGGAGAACCTGTCCCGGGAACTTTCGCCGGCGCAGAAGAACTCATTGCAATGGGTAAAGCAGTCGCTGACGCGGGCGGCGGCGTTGTAGAAGTCGCGTCCGATATTGGCCTTGGCGGCCTTGAAGGTAATTTCGGTTCCGATATTGACTGGATGCGAGCATTAGCCAACGATTACGGATTAACCGTCACCTACGCGTTGAACCAAGCTGACCGCCACCCGCAACAATGGCGCGAACTTCTCGAACTCTCTTCAGCACCGATCGATGGTGACGGCAAAGTAATTGCACAGGTAGCAGGTCGACCAGCGGGGTTGTTGTTTGGCCTTGAAACATCACTTCACCCATTCAAAATGCACCCCACATACATCGCATTGGCAGAGAAATGCACCCATTTGGAACTCGTGGAAGAACTTTCCAAACCAGCGGTGAAAGAACAAATTCTAAGTGAAACCACCGGCTACACCGGACGCTTCAACTACGACGTCGCTCACGCCTTTCACAAGATGTACCCATTACTCGACAACCCCGACTATGAACCTAAACCCGAAGACTCAGTAGAAGCTCGGGCCAAAAAAGAAAACCGGGACCCCTACGAATACGCCTACGACGTCCTCCTAGCGAAAAACGGAAAAGGCTTAATCTTCTTCCCGCTTGCCGACTTCGCAGAGCACACTCTTGATCCGACCTATGAACGCCTAAACCATCACGGTGCTTTCTGGAGCCTTTCCGACGGTGGAGCGCATTGCCGATTGATATGTGACGCTTCAACCTCCACCTTCATGCTGAGTCACTGGACCCGAGACCGAACCAACGGTCCCAAAATGAAAGTTGAAGAAGCAGTCAAGTTGATGACTCATGACACAGCCGAAATCTACGGCTTGCTCGGCGATCGAGGCACCATTGAAGTTGGCAAACGTGCCGATATAAACGTCATCGACTACGACAATTTATCGATCTCGGCACCCGAGATGGTGTACGACCTTCCCACTGGAGCGCCTCGCCTCTTACAAGAAGCAAGTGGATACAAAGCGACCCTAGTTGCCGGCGAAATCGTCCGAGAAAATGACGAATTCACCGGAGCCCGCCCAGGTCGCCTAATCCGTGGACGTCGATAACTCAAATTGTGTTGAACTGCTGGGCGCCGATCGGACGAGGCGATGCCTCCATAATTGCTTCTCGCAGCCAAGAGTTAGAACAACGCGGATATACAGGAGTTATCGGCAACCAAGTTTACGGACCACCATGGGCCAGCTTGGCAGTAGCAGCGACATCCACTAGCTCCTTGAAGTTAGAAACAGGAATCGCGATGGCATTTGTACGTTCCCCGTTCGAAACTGCTTGCGCTGCTCTCGAACTTGACCAGATCAGTAACGGACGTTTCTCACTTGGTTTGGGTACCGCGCCCCAAACATGGACTGAAAATTTTTTTGATGAGGACTTCCAACCACCAATTGGGCGAATGCGCGAAATTATCGAAATTCTTCGAATGGTCTTTGACGCCGCCGCGAATAACGCTTCGTCGCTTCCGGACTACCACGGGAAGTATTACCAGCTCTCATTTGGGGCTTTACACCCAAATTTCGGAGACGACGTCAGAAGAGTCCCCATATGGGTTGCTTCGCTTCGCGAAAAGCTATGTGAATTAGCAGGCGAATGCGCTGATGGCTTCATAGGGCATTCCATTTGGTCACAATGGTGGCTTGAGGAACGAGCGCTACCAGCACTTCACAAAGGAGCATCTCGCGCTGGACGCGACCTGGCCGATATAGAAGTGCAGCTCTGGTTGACTGCCTCAATTGACTCAGACCCAGCCGTTGCCGCAAGACGAGCGCGAGGCAACGTCGCTTTTTATGCTTCGATTCCCAGCTACCGTTCTTATTTTGAGGCCCACGGGTTTGGGGAACTATTCGACACACTTGTAGAAGCGAGACGATCACTACCCCTAGAGAACTGCCTGGACTTGGTGCCTTTGGAAGCAGCACGAACGTTCGCAGTCTGCGGAACTGCAGACGAAGTAGGGGAACAGATCCACAGCGTTGCCCAACACGCAACCTCTATCTGTGTGAAACCACCAATGTGGGCTATTGAGTCCTCAGAAGCCGAACGCCAAGCCACACTTATCGAACAAATACTGTTCAGCTAGGTAGGTCAGCTACTTCGGTTCGTTCGTGAGTTGTTCCAACAGGCCGCCGCTGTCGCTAACGATGTGGCCTTCAACGACCTTGCCATCCTCAATGGAGAAGATCGCCACCGCGTGACGTTCAACTTCGTTACCCGAAGCTGCCACCCCCATAAACGTCCCAGTATGAGTTCCTCTCAAGATGTATCTGACTGCTACAGAGTCTCCGTCGCTAACCATCTGCTGAATCTCAAATCGAGCATTACTAAGCGCAGAGTGATAAGCCTTCAAGGACTCAATGTGTTCAGCTAGAGAATGAGCTGAAGGCCCACCGTAACCATGCCGCACATAGTCCTGGGTAAATGAGGCCTCCACGACAGATAGATCTTGTTTGTTGAACCCATCTTCCATTATGTGGCGTACGAGTTCCTTAGCTTCGGCTCCGGTCAATGTTCCCCCTCGTGTGATTCGCTAACGATAGTTGTCCTAAGCACATAGGGAATAGAGATCACTTTTTGTAGCCCCATACGGCATAAAGAGGATCACCTGGGCTGGAACTGTCCGTCCGCAGCTCAGCGTGAAGATCGACCCAGCCGCCAGATCGCCGAAAATACTCTCCGACAACAGCCACATGACCCTGATCATCCATTTGTCCCCAACCTTGTATTGCCTTTGTAGGGAAACATCGATTGGAAAAAGTGTTTACAAATACGCCACCACTCTTGAGGCACCTATGCACCTCGTCAAACACCTCCAAAGGCCGTACTAAATAATCCACTGAAACGCAGCACACGACACTGTCAAAACAATCATCATCAAAAGGAAGCTGCTGATCTTCGTTCAGATCCTGCTGTACCCAAGAAGACATCTGTATGTTGCTTTCGAGTTCAGTCGCGTTCATACCCAACACGGTCAAGTCCCGTGGTGGCTCCAGGAAATGACTGATCCAAGAGCCCATCAAATCTAAAACCTTGCCATCGATTTCG
>Ga0208261_1000131_pt1 | contig 31094 bp, 28 predicted proteins | sample Knorr_S7_td_DCM__FD_185595 | JGI IMG/M metagenome (GOLD analysis project Ga0208261, IMG submission 185595) | Marine microbial communities from Southern Atlantic Ocean transect - Knorr_S7_td_DCM_ad_131m_LV_B (SPAdes) (version 3) | ecosystem: Environmental > Aquatic > Marine > Oceanic | place...
CCTCAACCGTGCCTGTCTACCAATTTCAGCATGGCCGCAATTAATGCGTCAGATTAAATGAATGACAATTCTTATTCAAGTTGATAAGTTTTTATTATGAAATTTAATGCTGAAGTTAAATATGCCACTGACCCAATATACCAAAAAGTCGCTGGAACCATTCCTGAGATTGAATGGTCAATTCATGCTCCATTTATTTATAAAATAAACAAGTTAAAAAAAGAAAAGAATGCAGTAATACTTGCTCACAACTATCAAACTCCTGAAATTTACCATGGAATTTCTGATTTCTCTGCTGATTCACTTGCGCTAGCAGTTGAAGCGGCAAAAACAAAAGCAGACATAATTGTTATGTGTGGAGTTCATTTTATGGCTGAAACAGCAAAACTTATGAGCCCCGAAAAAAAAGTTTTACTACCAGATATGAATGCTGGTTGTTCTTTATCAGCATCAATTACAGGTGATGATGTAAGAAATTTAAAAAAAAAATATCCAGGAGTTCCTGTAGTTTCTTATGTAAACACATCTGCAGATGTAAAAGCAGAAACAGATGTATGTTGCACTTCAGCTAATGCTGTAAAAATTGTGCAATCATTAGGAGTAAATAAAGTTATATTTTTGCCAGATGATTTTTTAGCAAAATATGTTGCTTCTCAAACAGACGTGGAAATTATCTCATGGAAAGGAACGTGCGAAGTTCATGAGCAATTTAAAGATGAAGAAATTAATGAAATTAGAAAAAATAATCCAGGTATAAAGATAATCGCTCATCCCGAGTGCCCACCAGATGTTATAAAAGCCAGTGATTTTGCAGGTTCGACAAGTGGAATGATTAAGTACGTTAGGGATAATCAACCGGAAAAAGTAATGATGGTAACAGAATGTTCAATGAGCGACAATGTTCAAATTGATAATCCAAAAGTACAATTTATTCGTCCATGCAATTTATGTCCTCATATGAAAAAAATTACACTTCCAAAAATATTAGATTGTTTAGAAAATGAAACAAATGAATTAATAATGGATATAGAAACAATTGAAAAAGCTAGAAGATCTGTAGAAAGAATGGCAGAGATAGGCAGATAAAATCTGTGTCAAAAATTCAATTAAGTAAAAATTTTATAAAGAGCGCTTGTAAATTAGCCTTGGCCGAGGATCTCTACCCTACGGGAGATATAACATCAAACTTAATAAATGATAATATAAATAAAAAATTAAAATTGATTTCAAACCAGAGAGCTATAATTGGTGGATTAAAGTTTGCTAAACAAACTTTCAGATTAATTGATAGTAAAATAAAATTTATTTATAAAAAGAAAGAAGGTTCTTTTATAAATCGAGGAAATGTCGTAGCAACAGTTGAAGGAAATATTAAAAATATATTAATAGCTGAAAGAGTAGCCTTAAATTTTATCTCACACATTTCAGGCATAGCAACCAAAACTAATCAATTTGTAAAAATAGTAGGAAAAAAAACTAAGATTTGTTGTACAAGAAAAACTATTCCAAATCTAAGAGTAATTCAAAAATATGCTGTAAAATTAGGAGGGGGGACAAATCACAGATTTAATTTAAGTGATGAATATTTAATTAAAGACAATCATATTGGAACTACAAAAAATTTTGAAGAAATAATTAAAAAAGCAATCAGAAAAAAAAATGGTAAAAAAATAACTGTTGAAGTTGATAATATTGGTCAGTTAAAAAAAATTAAAGGTCTAAAGTTTCATAGAGTTTTGTTTGATAATATGAAAACAAGCAATCTAAGAGTTGGTGTCAAATTAGTAAAAAAACAATATGAAACTGAAGCTTCGGGAGGAATTAATTTAAGAAATGTTAAAAAAATAGCTGCAACAGGTGTGGATAGAATTTCTATTGGAAGCATTACTCATAGCGCGCCAGCAATAGATTTTAAATTAGAAATATAAAATTGAATTACTTTTTTAGCTGGGCCTGCGCAGCAGCTAAACGAGCAACAGGGACTCTGTAAGGAGAACAAGAAACATAATCTAAACCAACTTTAGCACAAAACTCTATACTCCTTGGATCTCCACCATGCTCCCCGCATATGCCCAACTTAATTTTTTTATTTTGTTTTTTTCCTCTAGTAACTGCCATTTCAATTAAATCACCAACTCCATCATCAATTGAAATAAATGGATCAATATCAAAAATTTTATTTTCTATATAATCATTTAAAAATTTACTACTATCATCTCTACTAATTCCGAATGTAGTCTGTGTAAGATCGTTAGTACCAAAGCTGAAAAATTCTGCATACTTAGCAATATCTTTTGCTTTAATTGCAGCTCTAGGAAGTTCTATCATTGTACCAACTAGAAATTTAATTTTAGTTTTATTTTCATTTTGCACTTCTCTTGCAACTTTAATCACTAAATCTTTCATTATTTTTATCTCTACTTCGGTTGACACTAGTGGGATCATTATTTCAGGCATAATTGATTTTATTTTATTTTTTTTACATTCTACTAGTGCTTCAAATATAGCTCGAATTTGCATTTTATAAATCTCAGGAAAAGAAATACCCAGTCTACAGCCTCTATGGCCTAACATAGGATTTTGCTCATGCAATTCATTAATTCTTCCTTCGATTTCTTTAATTGATAAATTTAAAGATTTTGAAATATCAGAAATTTCTTTTTCATTTTTAGGTAAAAACTCATGTAAAGGTGGATCTAAAAGTCTGATTGTAACTGGAAGTCCACTCATAATTTTAAAAATTTCAATAAAATCTTTTCTTTGATGAGGTAATAATTTTTTAAGAGCATTTGCACGATCTTCTTTTGATTTTGAAATAATCATTTCTCTAACTGATAAAATTCTATTTTCTTCAAAAAACATGTGTTCTGTTCTACATAAACCTATTCCCTCTGCTCCAAATTCTCTTGCAATTTTAGTATCCAAAGGTGTTTCAGAATTTGTTCTAATATTTAGTTTTCTAAAATTATCTGCCCATTTCATTAATTTTGAAAAATCTCCTGATATCTCTGGTTTAAAGGTTTTTACCTCACCTAAAATAATTCTACCTGTCGATCCATCAATCGTTATCTTCTCTCCTTCTTTGATTTCTCGATTTTTTGTTTTAAATAATTTTTTACCATAATCAATTTCTATTTCATTTGATCCTGAAACACACGGACGACCCATTCCTCTTGCAACTACAGCAGCATGACTTGTCATACCGCCTCTTGCAGTTAATATTCCTTTAGCAGCGTGCATGCCATGAATATCTTCAGGAGATGTTTCTGTCCTAACTAGTATAACATTTTGCATCATTTCATTAAGCCTCTGGGCTTCATCAGATGAAAAAACAACCTTTCCAGTAGCTGCACCAGGCGATGCGGGCAACCCTTTTGCTATTACTTCTACGCTGCTTTTTTCGTCAAGAGCTGGATGAAGTAAAGTATCCAAAGATTTTGGTTCAATTCTTAAAATTGCATCTTTTTTTGAAATTAATTTTTCTTTAACCATGTCTGTTGCTATTTTTATAGCAGATTTAGCCGTTCTCTTTCCTGTTCTTGTTTGCAACATCCAAAGTTTTTTATTCTCTACTGTAAATTCAACATCTTGCATGTCTTTATAATGTTTCTCTAATTTGATAAGTATTTTTTTTAACTGCCTAAAAATTGATGGCATCGACTCCTCCATTGAAGGTAGTTTTTCCTTTGATTTTACTCTAGATTTTTTAGTTATATGCTGAGGAGTTCTTGTTCCAGCAACGACATCTTCGCCTTGGGCATTAATTAAATATTCACCATATACTTCTTTTCTTCCGTCAGATGGATTTCTTGTAAAAACTACTCCTGTTGCACAATTTTCTCCCATGTTGCCAAAAACCATAGATTGTACATTTACAGCAGTTCCCCAGTTAGATGGAATTTGGTTAAGCTTTCTATAGACTTTTGCTCTATTACTTTCCCATGATAAAAATACTGCGGTGATTGCACCAATAAGCTGTTGATTTACATCCTGTGGAAAATCTTTATTTGTTTTTTCTCTTACAACATTTTTAAAATCTTTAATTAAACCATCCCAATCATTTTCATCAAGATCGGTATCCAATAAAACACCTTTAGTTAATTTATAATTTTCAATTAATTCCTCAAAATGATAATTTTCAATACCTAAAACTACATTTGAATACATTTGAATAAATCTTCTGTAGCTATCTTTTGCAAATCTCATATTTGATGTTTTTTTTGACAGAGCTATTACTGTTTTATCGTTTAGACCAAGGTTTAAAATAGTATCCATCATCCCAGGCATTGATACTCTAGCTCCAGATCTAACTGATACTAATAAAGGATTTTTTAAATTTCCAAATTTTTTATTAGATATTTTTTCAATATTTTTTAATTCATTATTTATTTCTTTGATTATTGTTAAATTTAATTTTTTTTTATTTTTGTAAAATAATTCACATACCTCTGTTGAAATAGTAAAACCTGGAGGCACAGGCAATCCTAGCTTTCCCATTTCTGCAAGGTTTGTTCCCTTTCCTCCTAAAATTTTTTTAGAATTTTTTAATTTTTTAGATCCCTTTGGATTAAAATTATAAACAAATTTTTTCATTTAAGCTTCTATTTTTGAAAAATTAAAATAATTCTCAAAGCTTTTACATAACATTTTTAAAAGCTCCAACCTGTTTTTTTTGATTATAGGATCATTATCATTTACAATGACGTTAGCAAAAAAAGCATCTATTTCATTTTTTGCCAATGACAAGGTCTTTAAGCTTTCATCATAATTTTCTGACTTACCTATGCTTGAAAAATACTTTTTAATATCATGTATTCTTTTATAAAGATTTTTTTCAAAATCACTTTTAAAAAGGCCTGGATCAGCCAAACCTATAATTTCAGAAAAATTTTCTTTTTCACTGTTTAATATATTAGAAGATCTTTTATATATTGAGATCACATCTTTACCAAAATCTTTTTTAATATTTTTATTTAATGCAAGTGATTTTTTATAAATCTTTAATATTTCATCTATGTTAGAGATATTCATTGAACTTTCAATAATATCATTTCTAATTTGTTTTTCTTTTAAATAGTTTTTTAGTCTTTCTAAAATAAATTCACTTAAATCTTTTTGTAATAATTTTATATCGAATTCAAAATTTTGTTCTTTGTAAAGCATGCATGAATAGTTAATTAAATCTTTAAGTTTAAGAGTTTTATTATTTTCAATAATTAATCTAACTAAGCTAATTGTCATTCTTCTTAAAGCATATGGATCTTTAGAACTTGAGGGAATTAATTTGATACCGAAAAATCCAACTAATGAGTCTAATTTATCACTTATAGATAGTGCTACACTATAAGGTTTCTTTGGAATAATGCTTTCCATTCCAATTGGTAAATAATGTTCAGATACTGCTAAACTTATCTCTTTATCAAAACCTTGGGCTTCAGCGAAATATCCTCCCATTATACCTTGTAGTTCAGGGAATTCCCCAACCAAATCTGACATAAGATCTACTTTACAAATAGACGATGCTATTTCTATTTTTTCTTTACTTATCAACATTTCATCAGAGATTATTCCACACAGTTTTCTTATTCTTTGAACTTTATCAAAATAAGTTCCTAATCCTTTAAAATAATTAATATTTTTTAATTTTGAAACTTGTTTAACTAAATTTTGTGATCTATTTTTTTTCCAAAAAAATTCAGCATCATTTAAGCGCGCTTCGATAACTCTTTCATTTCCTAATTTCACATATCCTTTGGAATCTTTTTTATCTGCTACAACAATAAAATTATTTGTTAAATTATCTTTATTATCAAAAGTTGGAAAATATTTCTGATGATTTTGCATTGTAATTATTAATATTTCTTTAGGTATCTTCAAATATTTTTTATCAAATTCGCAAAATAATATTTTTGGTTTTTCTACTATATTTGTTATTTCATCTAATAATTCTTTTTTTAAATTAATTTTAAATTTTTTTTTTTTAGATAACTTAATTATCTCATTTAAAATAAACAATTTTCTTTTATCTTGATCTATTAAAACCTGTTGGGACTTAAAAAAAGAATTGTAAGATTTAAAACTATTAAAACTTTTAGTATTTTCTTCCAATTCTTTATCAATAAATGTGGTATTTGAACTTTTTAAATGATTAAAGTTAAAATTTATTGTTTTGCTGTCAAATATACATAAAATTGATTTTAAAGGCCTTCCCCAAAATAAATTATGATCTCCCCACTTCATAGATTTATTCCATGCAATTTTGGATAGAACAATTGGAATGTTCTCCTTTAACAAATTTGCGGTATCTATTTTTTGAGATGGTTTTTTATAAAAATAAAATTCTCCCTTTTCAGTTTTCTTTATAAAAACTTGAGCTTTATTAATATTATTTGATCTCAAAAACCCTTCTAATGCCTTATCAGGAGAGTTTATATTTGGACCTCTAATTTCTTCAGGCTTTTTATATATATGTTTTGTAATATTATCTATATGCACAAGAAGTCTATTAGGTGTTGAAAAAATTTTATATTTTCCTTTTATGAAAATTTCATTTTCTTCAAATAATTTTTTTAAATTTTCTAGTAAACTCTTACGAGCATTAATTTGAAGTTTTGACGGGATCTCTTCACTAAATAATTCTAAAAAAAACTCAGACATTTTAATTTTGACTTGTGAGCCAAACTTTTCCTATTTCTTTTGTTAGATCTCTAATTTTTGAAATATACTCAGCTCTTTGAGCAACACTAATAACTCCTCTTGCATCCAGTATGTTAAATATATGACTTGCTTTCAAACATTGATCGTAAGCAGGTAAAGATAATTTTTTTTCAATTAATGATTTGGCCTCTTGCTCAATCATATCAAAAATTTTTAATAGGTTATCTGTATTTGCATGTTCAAAATTATATGCAGAAAATTCTTTTTCAGATTGATAAAAAACTTCTTTATAGCTAACGCCATCAGTATTCCATTTTAAATCAAAAACATTTTTTTTATTTTGAATAAACATACAAAGTCTTTCGAGACCATAAGTAATTTCTACCGAGATAGGCTTGCATTCTATGCCTGCCATCTGTTGGAAATAAGTAAATTGTGTAATCTCCATACCATTACACCAAACTTCCCATCCTAATCCCGCAGCACCTAGAGTTGGACTCTCCCAATCATCTTCAACAAATCTAATATCATGTTCATTATGATTAATGCCTATTGTTGCAATACTATTTAAGTATAATTTTTTTATATTGCTTGGAGATGGTTTTATTAATACTTGAAATTGATAATAATGTTGAAGTCTATTTGGATTTTCACCGTAGCGTCCATCAGTTGGTCTTCTAGATGGTTGGACATATGCAGTCTTCCATGGTTTTTCACCTAATGATCTAAGAGTTGTTGCTGGATGAAAAGTTCCAGCTCCCACCTCTAAATCATAAGGTTGAAGTATAACGCATCCATGTTTAGACCAATATTTTTGAAGAGCAAATATTGTTTCTTGAAATGTTAATGGCTCTTTTTTAATTTTTTTTTTTTTAGAGACCATATCTCTGCCAGATTGATCTTTCTTCTAAAATACTTATAAACTTATCAGCAAAATCATGAGAAGATGAAATTTTTTTTGCCAACCAACCTTTTGGTTTTCCAAATTTTTTAATTTCAACTTCTTCACCAAATTTTTCTCTTAACACTTGGTCCGCATTTCCTAATCCATCAACTAATCCAAGTTCTTTAGCTTTTTTACCAGTCCAAAACTCACCTGAAAACAGTTCAATACCGCTTTTTTTATTTAACTTGGAACCTCGACTTTCTTCAACTACATCGATAAAGTCTTGATGCAATTCTAACTGAATATTTTTTAATCTATTAATATCTTCTTCTTTTTCGTCTAAAAAAGGATCTAAAGTACTTTTATTTTTTCCTGCTGTATAAACTCTTCTCTGTACCCCTATTTTTTCAATTAGATTTTTAAATCCAAAAGATGCAGATATAACTCCAATTGATCCTATTATTGAGCTTGAGTTTGCATAAATTTCATCACCTGAACAAGCAATTAAATATCCACCAGAAGCCGCCACATCCTCAGTAAAAATAATTACTTTTTTTTTATTTTTTTTTGCTTGCTCTCTAATAAATTTATAAATTAAATGTGATTGTACAGGAGACCCTCCTGGTGAATTAATAGTTATTGCTACTGCTAAAGCTTTTTTTACTGAAAAAGCTTTTTTAATAATATCTTCCTGACCAGAATATTCTATCCCTTGCCTAAATTTACCAACATTTCCAATAACACCTGTTAATCTTAAATGGCTTACAATATTTTTTTTTTTGAAAATAGAGAACATATTTAATGCTTATAAAATTTTTTATTATTAATAAAGCCTACTTATAGTTGAAGAATAAGGTGCGTCAATTGATAAGTATATTAATAAAATTAATATAATATTTTTAATTAATGGGGACAGTAATTCAGCTTAAAGAACAGATAAATAATTCATATTCTGACCTAGTAAATTCGGTAGAAGACAAGTTAATACTTGTAGAGGAAAAAATTTTAGCAAAATTGATCAGTAAAGTAGACCTTGTTAATAAAATGAGTGAATATCATTTAAATACTGGAGGCAAGAGAATAAGAGCACTTTTAACTTTAGAAAGTGCAAAACTTTGTAAATATAATAAAGGTGGTAGAGATATTAATTTGGCAGCATGTGTAGAATTAATTCATGCAGCAACATTAATGCATGACGATGTTATAGATAATTCTGATATTAGGAGAGGTAAAAAAACATTAAATAAGATATGGGGAAATCAGTCTTCTATTTTAGTTGGTGATTACTTGTTAAGTAGATGTTTTGAGATGATGGTAGAAGATGGAAATTTAGAAGTGCTTAAACTTTTGTCATCGACTTCTTCTGAAATAGCTCAAGGAGAGGTTCTACAACTTCAACACAAAGGGGAAGTTGATATTTTAGAAGAAACTTATCTTAAAATTATTTCTTCAAAAACAGCATCGTTATTTGCTGCAGCTACAAAAGTTGGTGCGATACTAGCTGAGAAGGATTTAAAGTATAAAGAAGCATTAGAGTTTTATGGAAAAAACTTAGGACTAACATTTCAAATAGCAGACGATACATTGGATTATAACTCTGAATTAAAATTTTTTGGAAAAAAAATCGGTAATGATTTTTTTGAGGGAAAAGTAACACTTCCGATTATTTTACTTTATCAAAAAATTTCTAACTCTAAAAAGAATGAAATAAAAAATTTTTTTATTAAAGATAAAAGAAATGAGGAAGATTTTAAATATGTTTTAAATTTAATCAAAACAAATGATATAATTAGCGACTGTTATAAAAAAGCAGAATATTTCATAAATTTGGCGTCTAACTCTCTTAGTGTTTTTGAAGAAACTGAAGAAAAAAATATTTTAAAAAACCTAACCTCTTTCAGTATTAGAAGAAATTTCTAGGGGCTTAATAATACCTTTTCCCAAATATTTTTTTTTTTTATATATTTTAATCTTTCATGAATTCTGTTTTCACCATCTAGCCAAAATTCTATTTCTTCTGGCTTTAGTCTCCATCCAGACCAATGCTCTGGTCTAGGAACCTTATTTTCATTCGGAAATTTTTCTTTATACTTATCAATTGAATTTAATAAATCTTTTCTATCAACTAATATTGAGCTTTGATCTGATGCCCAAGCACCTATTCTACTCCCATAGGATCTTGAATTAAAATATTCATTTGCTTCTTGGTCAGATACTTTGGAAGCTAGCCCAACTATTCTTACTTGACGAAGTAAACTCTTCCAGTGAAAGCACATTGAAATTTTTGGGTCATTTTTGATAGCTTTACTTTTGTTGCTATTAAAGTTAGTATAAAAAACAAAGCCTTCTTCATTATAATCTTTTAACAAAACCATTCTTACTGAAGGATAGCCTTTGTAATCAACTGTCCCTAAAGCAACTGCATTTGGGTCGTTAATTTCTGATTTCTTTGCATCATTAAACCATTCTCTAAAAAGATTTACTGGATTATCCTCATCTTTAAAGCAAATATTTAGATTAAGTGAATTTTTTTGATTCATAATTTAAACAAAATAATTTATATAATAAATTAATGTCTTTTAATACTTTTGGAAAGTTATTTCGCTTTACAACATGGGGGGAGTCTCATGGGCCAGCTATAGGTTGTGTGGTAGATGGCTGTCCACCAAATATAATTATTAGTGAAAAAGAGATACAATTAGAATTAGATAAAAGAAAACCTGGCCAATCCAAATTTACTACTCAGAGAAAAGAAGATGATAAAATAAATATTTTATCTGGTATTTTTAATGGAAAAACCACCGGAACTCCAATTTCAATGATAATTTATAATAAAGATATGAAGTCTAGAGATTACGAGACTATTAAAGATAAATTTAGACCAGGACACGCAGACTATACTTATTTTAAAAAATACGGAATTAGAGATTATAGAGGAGGAGGGAGACAATCGGCCAGAGAAACTGCTGCAAGAGTTGCTGCAGGCGCAATTGCGAAAAAGGTTTTAAAAACAAAAATTGGAAGAAAATACAAAGTTGTTGGTGCTGTAACTCAGATAGGAATATTGGGATGTAATACAGATAATTGGAGAGACGAATTTATATTAAAAAATTCTTTATTTTGTCCTGATAAATCTATTTTAAAAATTTGGGAAAAATATTTATTAAGTATCAGAAAATCTGGATCTTCTTGTGGTGCAATAATTGAAGTGCGAGCAAAAGGAGTCCCTCCAGGACTAGGTGCACCAATATATTCAAAACTGGATATGGATATAGCATCAGCAATGATAAGTATAAATGCTGTTAAAGGAGTAAATATTGGATCTGGAATGAATTCAGCTCAATTAACTGGTGAACAAAACTCTGATGAAATATTTACTAAGGGGAAAAAAGTTAAATTTAAGTCAAATAACGCTGGTGGAATTTTAGGTGGGATATCAAGTGGACAGGATATAGTAGTTTCATTTGCAGTTAAACCGACTTCATCAATTTTAACATCAAGAAAGACGATTGATAAATTTAATAAAAATACGTCAATATCTGTTAAGGGAAGACATGATCCTTGTGTCGGTATTAGAGCTGTACCAATAGGAGAGGCAATGATGCATTGTGTTATTTTAGATCATTATTTAATGAACATAGCTCAATGTAAAAGTTAATAAGTCTTCTTTATTATTACTTTTGAATTTAAAGTGTCCATGACTTTAAGCTCTATACTATTTGCATCTAGCCCAGCATATTTATACATCAATTCTGGCTTGTCATGATCTATAAATCTATCTGGAAGAATCATAGATCTATACTTTAGATTGTTATCCAATAAATTTTTTTCTGCTAGAAATTGGCCAACATGAGATCCAAATCCTCCTATTGAACCTTCTTCTACAGTTATAATTACTTCGTGATCAGTGGCTACTTGCCATATCAAATTCTCATCAATAGGTTTACAAAATCTTGCGTCTATTATAGTAACATTAATTCCTTTTTTAGATAAATTTTCATGAGCTATTAAAATTTCTTTTAGTCTAGCTCCAAAATTTACTAAAACTACTTTTTTACCCTCTTTGATTGTGCGACCTTTTCCAATTGTAATTTTTTCATCTATAGATGGTAAATTTACACCTACTCCGTTACCTCTTGGGTATCTAAAAGCTGAAGGTTTATTATTTATATCTACAGATGTATTAATCATTCTTACTAATTCTGCTTCATCGCTGGCAGCCATCACAATAAAATTTGGTAAAGTTGACAAATAAGTTATATCAAAAGATCCCGCATGAGTTGGTCCATCAGCACCAACTAATCCAGCTCTATCTATTGCAAACCTTACGGGCAAACTCTGAATTGCAACATCATGAACTACTTGATCGTAAGCCCGTTGAAGGAAAGTTGAATAAATTGCAGCGAAAGGCTTATATCCTTCTGTTGCAAGACCTGCGGCAAAAGTAACTGCATGCTGCTCTGCTATACCAACATCAAACATTCTTGAAGGAAATTTTTCGCCAAACTTGTCCAATCCTGTTCCCGAAGGCATTGCTGCTGTTATACCTACAATTTTACTATCTTTTTCAGCATGCTTCATGAGTGTGTTTGAAAAAACTTTTGTATACGCTGGAATGTTTGACTTAGATTTTTCCTGAACTCCAGTGTTTATATTAAATTTTGATACACCATGAAATTTATCATCCGATTTTTCTGCAAATTTATATCCTTTTCCTTTTTTAGTTTTTACGTGTATCATTATTGGACCTTCAAGGTTGATTTCTTTTGCGTTTTTAAGTACAGAAATTAGAGCATCAATATCATGTCCGTCTATCGGACCTATATAATAAAAACCTAGTGAATTAAACAAAGTGCCTCCAGTTGCGGCAGATCTCAAAAAATCTTCGGCTTTTCCTGCCTTCTTGCTAAATCTTTTTGAAAAAGCAGATATAATAAGTTTTACAGTCTCTCTAAAACTAAAATATATTTTTCCAGATAAAATTTTTGCTAAATAGGATCTCATTGCTCCAACAGGTTTAGCAATTGACATATCGTTATCATTTAAAACTACAATCATTTTAGTTTTGCTGGCTCCTGCATTATTCATTGCTTCATAAGACATGCCTGCACTAATTGCTCCATCACCTATCACTGCAACAACATTGTTAGATTTATTTGAAAGTTTATTTGCTATTGCAATACCTAAAGCTGAAGATATTGATGTAGAGCTATGCGCTGCACCAAATGGATCATATTCGCTTTCAGATCTTTTTGTAAAACCAGATAATCCATGCCCTTTTCTTAAAGTTCTTATTTTATCTTTTCTTCCAGTTAATATTTTATGAGGATAAGATTGATGACCAACATCCCATATTAATTTATCATTTGGAGTGTTGAAAACATAGTGTAAAGCAACTGTTAATTCTACTACACCTAATCCAGCTCCTAAATGTCCTCCTGTCTCAGAAACAGCATCAATCATTTCATCTCTAACTTCTTTTGCCAAAATCTTTAATTCCGACTGAGAAAGTTTTTTTATATCAGAGGGAAAGTTAATATTTTGTAAATATTTGTATTTATTGTTCACTTGTTCCTAGCCATAATATATTCAATTGTTTCTTTTAAATCTGATGACTTATTGTCAAATTTATTAAGATTTTTAAAAATTTTTAGTTTTAATTTATTGGCATATTTAATAGTATTTTTATAACCAAGCAAACTAATTAATGTAGCTTTTCCTTTTTTTTTATCTTTATTAGTTTTTTTTCCAGCTTTTTTTGAATCTCCCTTGTTATCAATTAAGTCATCTGCTATCTGAAATAATAAACCCATATCAGAACCAATATTATCAAATTTTTTAAAATATTGTAATTTTTTACTTACAATTACTGGTGCTACACAGCAAAATGTAAATAGTTTTCCCGTTTTCTTTATTTGCATTTGAATTATTTTTTTTAAAGGTATTTTCTTTTTTTCAAAACTAAGATCCAAATATTGTCCCCCTGCTATACCAGTATGTCCTGAATACTCTGACAATAATTTAACTAATTTAATTTTTATTTTATCTTCTAAATTAAATTTACTTTGACTTAAAATCTCAAATGCAATTGTTAATAAAGAATTTCCCGCAAGTATTGCTGTGGACTCTCCAAATTTTTTATGAGTAGCAAGTTTACCTCTTCTTAAATTGTCATTATCCATACATGGCAGATCATCATGAATTAAAGAATATGCATGGATACATTCTACTGCTGCACCTATCTGAATAAGAACATTATATTCGATATTAAATATTTTTCCCACATCTGCCAAAATTTTTGATCTTATTTTCTTTCCTCCTGGCAGCAACCCATAATTCATTGGAAAGATTAAATCAGTTTTTTTTTGAGATTTTAAAAATTTTTTTAGAAATATATTTGTATCTTTAGCGATTTTATTTAATTTTTTTATCATTTTTTTTTGCTATATCTTTAATTTTTAATTTTGTCTTTTCTGATATTTCTTTTGAGTTATTTTGAAATTTTTTTTCTATTAAATTATTAAGTTTTAGTAATTTCTGAAATTCATTAGATAAGCTTTCTAGATCTTTTTCATTTTCCAAGTTATCAATAATTTTATTTGCTAAGTTTGTTAGCTCATTTAATGATTTTAAATGAATATCATCTGGCAAATTTTTTTCATTCATATATTAGTTCTTAATAATATATGAAAAAAAATCTTTCAAATATTAAAAAAGCTATAAATTATTTAAATAATGGTGATTGTGTTGCTATACCGACCGAAACGGTCTATGGTTTAGCGGGCAATGCTTATTCTGATAAAGCTACATCTAAAATCTTCAAATTAAAAAAAAGACCAAAAAAAAACCCACTAATTGTTCACTATTACAGTTTAAAAGCTTTAAAAAAAGACTGTTATTTAAATCAAAATTTTTTAAAGCTGTATAAAAAATATTGTCCTGGTCCTATTTCATTTGTCTTAAAGCTTAAAAAAAATAGTTTAATTTCAAAAAATGTAACAAATTGTAAAAAAACGATCGCTGTAAGATTTCCAAAACATCCTTTGGCTAGAAATCTTCTGAAAAATCTTAACTATCCGCTTGCTGCTCCAAGCGCTAATATATCTACAAAAATTAGTCCTGTTTCTAAAAGAGATGTTGAAGATGAATTTGGAAATAAAATTAAATTTATTTTAGATGGTGGGCAATCAAAAATTGGTTTAGAATCTACAATACTTAATCTAATAGACAAACCACAAATACTTAGGCTTGGTGGTTTAGAGAAAAATAAAATAAATAAATTCCTAAAAATTAATACTAAGATATCAAAAGAAAATACTATTTTGGTACCAGGGCAAGGAAAAATACATTATTCACCTCAAATTCCAATTAGACTAAATGTTATTCATCCAAGACAAAATGAAGCATTTATATTAATAAAAAAAAGAATTTTATCTGATAAAAATTTCTTTTATATAAGTAAAAATAAAAATTTAAAAGAAGCTGCTAAAAATTTATATAAAACTTTAAGAAAAATTAAAAAAATGAAATTTAAGTTTATTGCAGTTGAAAAAATACCAAATAAAGGAATGGGAGAAACAATAAACGATCGACTAATAAGGGCATCAAAATACTAATGGAAAATTTTGTAGAAGTAAAAAAATTAAAAAAAAATTATGGTACTAAAGAAGCAGTGAAAGATGTTTCATTTAATATAAAAAAAAATGAAATACTGGGATTACTTGGTCCCAATGGTTCTGGAAAAACAACAACGATAGGTATGATGCTTGGTTTATTAAAGCCAACAGCAGGGGAAATTATTATTGATGGAAAAAAAATAGAAAAAAATAGAATAGAAATACTACAAAAAATAAATTTTATATCTCCTTATATTGAGTTACCAAAAAAACTTACTGTTAAACAAAATCTAATTGTTTATGGCAAATTATACAATGTTATAAATATAAAAAATAGAATTGAATATTTAGTTGAAAAACTTAGATTATCAGATTTATTAAATAGGGTTACGGGGGAACTTTCATCAGGACAAAAAAATAGAGCAAGTTTAGCAAAAGCTCTTATAAACAATCCAAGTGTTTTACTTTTAGACGAACCGACAGCCTCTTTAGATCCAGAAATTGGAGACTTTGTAAGAACTTTTTTGGAAAATTACAAAAAAGAAGAAAAAATATCAATTTTATTAGCTTCACATAACATGAATGAAGTTACAAGGTTATGTAAATCAATATTGATGATGAAAGATGGAATTATTATAGATAAAGGCAACCCTGAAGAATTAATAAAAAAACACGGTAGACAAAATTTAGAAGAAGTATTTTTAAAGCTTTCGAGGAATAAAAATGAGCTTAACTAGAATATATGGTCTGTTTTTAAGGCACTTTTATTTAATTACAAGATCATTCCCCAGAATATTAGATTTGATTTATTGGCCATCAATTCAAATAACCTTATGGGGATTTATTTCAGATTTCTTTGCGACGCATAGCACTTATTACAATAATGCTGTTGGCGTAATTCTTACATGTGCAATTCTTTATGATTTTTTATTTAGAACAAGTATAGGCTTTAATATGCTTTTCTTAGAAGAAATTTGGAGCAGAAACTTTACCAATTTATTTATTGCTCCTATGAAAATTGGTGAAATAATTATATCATTAGTTTTTACTGCTTTAATAAGGGCTCTAATTGGATTGGTGCCTGCTATATTGCTTACTTCGCCACTTTTTGGGATATCAATATTAGATCTAGGAGTTTATCTTTTTTTTCTCTTTTTAAGTTTATATATTTTTGGAATAACATTGGGAATTTTGGTATCGTCAGGATTACTTAGGTTTGGCCCATCATTTGAAAATATTGCTTGGTCTACTATGTTTTTATTAGCTCCATTTGGTTGTATTTATTATCCCATTGAAATATTACCAGAAGTTTTTCAAAAAATTGCTTACTCACTGCCTCTTGTATATATTTTTGAAGAGGCACGAAATATACTTATAGATAAAACAATAAATATAAAAAACATTTATACAGCCTTAATTCTAAATGGAGTTTATTTGATAATTGCAATATCTTTATTTTACTATTCTTTCGATAAAGCAAGAAAAAAAGGTACTCTAATTAATATAGGTGAGTAATGGCGCGCCCGCAAGGAGTCGAACCCTGAACCTCCAGAGCCGAAATCTGGCGCTCTATCCAGTTGAGCTACGAACGCGTATAGTATTAGTATTATAAATTATGAAAAATTTCATTAATTTTATTGTTAAGGATAATGAAAAAGATATTAGAATAGACTTATTCCTATCTAAAAAAAATAAAAAATTAAGTAGAACAAGAATAAAGAGTTTGATTCTAGATCAAAATCTCAAAATAAATAATAAAATTATAATTGATCCTTCAAAAAAAATTTTAAAAGGAGACAAAATTAATTTTGAAGTCTTGGAGGAAAAAAAAATATCTTTAAAACCTTATAAATATAAATTAGACATAATTTACGAAGATATCGACTTAATTGTTATCAATAAATCAGCCGGTATATCTATTCATCCTGCCGTAGGTAATTATGACAATACAATCGTGAATGCACTAATACATTATAATGGTAAAAATTTATCAAACATAGGAGATGAATTGAGACCAGGTATTGTACATAGAATTGATAAAGATACATCTGGACTCATTGTTGTGGCAAAAAATAATAAATCACACGTAAATTTATCAAATCAATTTTCAGATCATTCAATATCACGAATTTATCAAGCTCTCATATGGGGAAAATTAAAACCACAATCTGGTAAAATAGAAACCTTAATAACTAGAAGCTCAAAAAATAGACAATTGATGGAAGTAGGAGTTAACAAGGGTAAGAAAGCAATAACAAATTATAAAACTTTAGAAATTTTTGAAAATGATAAAGTACCAACATTAAGTTTAGTTGAATGCAAACTAGAAACAGGAAGGACCCATCAAATCAGAGTTCATATGAAATATAAAGGAAATAATATTTTAGGAGACAAAAAATATAAAAAAAAATTTAAAAAATTTAAAAATATAGATCCTAATATTGAAAAATATATTTTAGAACTAAATAGACAATTTCTACATGCAAAAGTCTTGGGTTTTGATCATCCCACGTCTGGCAAGCGTTTAGAATTTAAATCAAATTTACCCAAAGATCTCAATAATATTCTTAAAAAGCTAAGAAATACTAATAAATAAAATTGTTGTAAAATTTAAATTCTTAATTAAATAAATATCACTATGAATACATCAACTTATAACCTCCCAGCTCTTTCGAACGAAGGTGGGTTAGCTGCATATTTGGCTCAAATAAAAAAATTTCCAATGCTGGATGCTGAAGAAGAATTTATGTTAGCAAAAAATTGGAAATCAACTGGAAACGTAAAGTCAGCAGAAAAATTGGTAACCAGTCACTTAAGATTAGTAGCAAAAATTGCAATGGGCTATAAAGGTTATGGACTACCTTTAAATGAAATGATTTCTGAAGGAAATGTAGGATTGATGCAAGCTGTAAAAAAATTTGAACCAGAAAAAGGTTTTAGACTTGCAACTTATGCAATGTGGTGGATTAAAGCATCAATTCAAGAATATATTCTTAGATCTTGGAGTCTAGTAAAAATTGGTACCACAACTGCACAAAAAAAATTATTTTTTAATTTAAAAAAAATCAAAAATCAAATAGCTCCTAGAACAGAGGGTGATTTAAAAGATGAACATGTAAAAAATATTGCAAAAAGACTTTCTGTAAGCGAAGAAGAAGTCGTTTCTATGAATAGAAGATTATCTGGAAAAGAACAATCTCTTAATTCTCCAATTGGAGAAGATGGTGATGAATGGCAAGACTGGGTGGTCGATAAAGAAATGGATCATGAAGTCAGATTTGCACAAAATGAAGAAATGGAACAAAGAAAAGACCTTTTGCAAGACTCAATAAAAATATTAAATAATAGAGAAAAAGAAATATTATATTCACGAAGACTTACTGATGATCCAATCACTTTAGAGAAGCTCAGCAAAAAATTTAAAATAAGCAGAGAAAGAATTAGACAGATAGAAAATAAAGCTTTTGAAAAGCTCCAAAAGCACATGCTAAATTCTGCAAAATCGAAAAATTTGCTTACTGCAAATTAAGAGCTAAAGGGATCTCTAATAAAAATTGTATCATTGCGCTCAGGACTTGTTGAAATACATAATATTTTTGTTTCAATAAAATTAACTAAATCATTAATATAAATTTTAGCATTTTCTGGTAATTGATCGAATTGTTTAATCCCTGAAATAGAAGATTTCCATCCTTTATAAGTTCTATAAATAGGCTTTAATTTATTTTGATCATATTCATTTGAGGGAAAATAATCAATTTTCTTACCATCAATTTCATAAGCAACACACATTTTTATTTCATCTAAATCATCCAATACATCTAATTTTGTTAGTGCAATTCCATTAACTCCTGAAATCTTTACAGTTTGTCGAACTAAAACTGCATCAAACCATCCACATCTTCTTTTTCTGCTTGTTACTGTTCCAAACTCATTGCCTTTATTTCCCAGAAAATCTCCTATATCGTCTTTTAATTCTGTAGGAAAGGGACCTGCGCCTACTCTGGTTGTATATGCTTTTGTAATTCCAAGCACATAACCTATTGAGTCAGGCCCACATCCAGAACCAGTAGCTGCAGATGATGCAACCGTATTTGATGAAGTTACAAAAGGATAAGTACCATGATCTACATCTAATAAGATCCCTTGCGCTCCTTCAAATAAAATTTTTTTTTTTCTCTTTTTGAATTCATCAATTTTCTTCCAAACTGGCTGTGAAAAATTAAGGATCTTTTGAGCTATTTTTAATAATTCTATTTTTAAATTTTCCTTTATTAATTTTTCTTTTCCTAGACCTTTTCTTAAAACATTATGATATGATAAAGCAGAATCTAATCTTTTATCTAAACTTTCTTCTGAAGCAAGATCCATAATTCTAACAGATCTTCTGCCAATTTTATCTTCATAAGCTGGGCCAATTCCTCTTTTTGTTGTTCCAATTTTTGATTTTCCTGCTAGCTCCTCCATTGTTTCATCCATTTCTCTGTGAAATGGTAATATTAAGGATGCTGAGTCAGAAATTATTAAATTGTTTTCATTAATCATTATGCCTTTAGATTTAATTTCATCAATTTCATCAATAAGAGCCCATGGATCAATTACAACACCATTTCCAATGATTGAGATTTTATTGCTTCTAACTATGCCCGAGGGTAACAATCTTAATTTATATGTAATTCCATCAATTACTAATGTATGACCAGCATTATGGCCCCCTTGAAATCTAACTATTACATCTGCTTCTTTCGAAAGCCAATCAACAATTTTTCCTTTGCCTTCGTCTCCCCACTGTGACCCTACGACTACTACATTTTTCATCTAAAATTTTTTTTTATAATAATTGTATTTAAATGGTTTATTGGTCCATGACCTTTTCCAAAATTAGGCCCTGTTCCAATTGCATGGTTAACATACTTGATTGCCATCTCACAAGATTTCTTTAAACTTTTTCCACATGAGTAATATGTAGCTATAGCGCTGGATAATGTACATCCAGTACCATGAGTATTTTTAGTACTAATTTTTTTGTTTTTAAATATTGCTATTTCTTTTTTATTCACAAAAACATCAATCATTATTTTTGAAGACAAATGCCCTCCTTTAATGAGTACATTTTTTGCTCCAAGATTTAACAAAGTATAAGCAGCAAAAATCATGTCTTCTTTTGAATTAATTTTTTTTTTCGTTAAGATTTCTGCTTCTGGTATATTTGGGGTAATTAAACTCACTTTATTTAATAATTTTTTTTTAAGAATATTAATTGATTTTTTATCTATTAATTTAGTACCACCTTTGGATACCATTACAGGATCTAGAATGATTTTTTTTATTTTTATTTTTTTTAAAGATTTAATTACTGTATTTATAATATTAACCGATTGTAACATTCCTATTTTTATTGCATCTGGTTTAATATCTTTAGAAGTAAATTCGATTTGTTTTGCAACTTCCAAATAGGGCAATGGAGTAATTGATATTACACCAGTTGTATTTTGAGATGTTATAGCTGTAACTGCAGTCATTGCATACGATCCTAATGAAGTTACAGTTTTTATATCAGCTTGTATTCCAGCACCTCCTGATGAGTCAGACCCAGCTATAATTAATATTTTTGATTTAATTTTCAATTTAATTTATTGAATTTTTTACAATTTTTATACATTTTAAAATCAATTTTTTTTCATTGGACTCGCACATAATTCTTATTTTAGGTTCTGTACCTGAGTTTCTTACTAACATTCTTCCGTGGCCATAAATAATCTTATTTGCAAGTTTAATTGCTTTTTTACACTTTTTGGACTTTATTACTAATTTGTTTTTTACTGTTACATTTTCTAATAGTTGAGGAGTAGGTTTAAATTTATTAAATAATTCACTAGCTTTCTTCCCTTTTCTCATAGAAAATAATATTTCTAAAGCAACAAGTAAACCATCTCCCGTTGTAGCAAATTTTCCTAAAATTATATGTCCTGACTGTTCTCCACCCAAATTAAATTTATTTTTTTGCATCATTTCTTTTACAAACTTGTCTCCGACATTGGATCTTAAAAAATTAATTTTATTGTTTCTAAAATATTTCTCTAATCCATAATTTGACATTAATGTCCCAATTACTCCTCCCTTTAAAATTTTTTTTCTTTTCCATCTCTCTGCAAGCATAGCAATTATTTTATCTCCATCAATAATATTACTTTTTTCATCACATATTATAATTCTATCAGCATCTCCATCTAAAGAAATTCCAATATTGGCTTTATATTTTTTAGTTAGGCGTTTAATTTTATTTGGAAAAGTAGATCCACAGTTATCATTTATATTTAAACCGTTTGGATTTGTTCCAATTTCAAATACTTTTGCACCAAGGCATCTAAGTAATTTTGGTCCAGCTTTATATCCTGCTCCATTTGCACAATCTATTGCAATTTTTAACCCTTTAAGACTAAACGATCTAGGAAAATTTTTTTTCAGAATTTTAATATAATTATCTGTACCATTTTCTAATCTTATTACCCTTCCCAAAGCCTCTGGTCTAGAAAGGTTTTTAATTATTTTACTATCAATTAATTTTTCAATTTTTTTTTCTATTCTATCAGAAAGTTTAAGCCCATCTGGTCCAAATAGTTTTAAACCGTTATCATAATATGGATTGTGAGAAGCTGTAATCATTATGCCCATGTTAGCCTTCATTTTTTTTGTTAGCATGGCAAGTCCGTTTGTTGGCAATGGGCCTAAGAGATAGACATGCATTCCAGCTGATACTAATCCTGAAACTAAAGCTGGCTCTAAAGTATATCCTGAGAGTCTTGTATCTTTAGCAATAATTGCCGTTTGTTTACTTTTATTTAGATTTTTAAAATATGTCCCTGAGGCTAAACCAAACCTAAAAAACATTTCTCCGTTAATTTTATATTGATTTACTTTTCCTCTTATACCGTCAGTACCAAAATACTTTTTGCTCATTATTTATTTAAATTGTAATTTTTCAAACACATTGAGTGCCTGTTTTACTTCGTTGACATCATGAACTCTTAAAATTTGTACTCCTTGTAATGATGAATATATACATGATGCAATTGTACCACCAATTCTTTCTTTGCTATCGTTAGATTTAGATAGATCTTTTATAAATTTTTTTCTAGACATACCTAACATTATTGGAAAACCTAAAGAGTGAAAAATAGAAATTCTATTAATTAAGGTAATATTATGTTTCAAATTTTTACCAAACCCTATCCCGGGATCTAAAATTATATTTTTATGTTTTATTTTCTTTTTTCTAATCATTTTTAACTTATCTTCAAAAAAATCATATATATCTAGAAGAACATTTTTATACCTTGGTCTAATCTGCATGTTCTTTGGAACGCCTTGCATGTGATGTATAATAAAAGGTTTATTTAATTTTTTTAATAAATTTAATGTTTCTTTGTCATAACTAAATCCAGAAACATCATTTATTAAATTAACTCCATATTTTATACTTTTTTTTATTACAAAACTTTTTCTAGTGTCTAGAGATATTAAACATTTTAGTTTTTTTAAATGATTTAAATTTGGTTTAACCCTGCTCCATTCTATTTTAGGATCTATATCTTTTGCTCCTGGTCTTGTGGACTCTCCACCTATATCTACAATTCTTGCACCACCTTTTATGAGATTCTTGATTTGTTTAAATGCTAATTTTTTTTTTAAATACTTTCCTCCATCAGAAAAACTATCAGGAGTTACATTTAAAATTCCCATTAATATTGGAATTTTAGAAAATGCTAATTTGGTAATATTTTTTTTTTTTGTAATATTTTTTAAATCTAAAATAACTTTTTTTTTTAACGATTTTGGTAAATAGTTAATTTTTTTAATATTTATAATTTTATTTGATTTTCTGGTGATTAGTTCAATCTTATCAAATGAAATCTGACTGCTTCCATGTAAAGGTAATGAAATTTTTTTCTTAATATTTTTTTTGGAATTTGCACCATAATAAAAATTACACGCTCTTGTGTAATATTTTTCCATTTGTGCTTAGTGCACTATTTTTGGTTTTAAACCTATAGATCCAAGTGCAGAATCTTGTTCATCTTCTTTTACTTCCAAATCTTCTTTATTTTTAGGGTAGAGATTTTTATTGATTAGTTCTTCTATCTCATTTCCAGTTAATGTTTCATATGTTAGTAAAGCTTTAGCAAGTTTGTGGAGATCTTCTATTTTTTCAGTTAAAACTTTTTTAGCTCTTTCATAACCTTTATCAACTATTTTTCTTATTTCACTATCTACTTTCTTTGCAGTTTCTTCTGACATATTTTGCTGTCTGGCTACAGATCTACCAAGAAATACTTCTTCTTCGTTTTCTCCATATGCCACTGGACCTAATTCTTTACTAAGCCCAGCTCTCATTACCATTGCTCTAGCTCTTTTTGTAGCTTGTTCAATATCACTGGCTGCTCCGGTAGTTACTTTATCTTCTCCAAAAATAATTTCTTCTGCAACTCTTCCTCCCATTGCAATAGCCATTTGTGCATGTAATTGTTCCCTTGTTTGAGAAACTTCGTCTCTTTCTGGTAATTGCATGACCATACCTAAAGCCCTTCCTCTAGGTATTATTGTAGCTTTATGAATTGGATAAGCCGCTTTCTCATTCATAGTCACAATTGCATGCCCAGCTTCATGGTATGCAGTTAATTTTTTTTCCTCATCAGACATAACCATTGATCTTCTTTCAGCACCCATCATAACTTTATCTTTTGCTTCTTCAAATTCTTGATAAGTAACTATTCTTTTATTTTTTCTTGCTGCTAATAAGGCTGCTTCGTTAACAAGATTTGCAAGATCCGCTCCTGAAAAACCAGGAGTTCCCCTTGCTATAGTTCTTAAATTTACATCAGGTGACATTGAAATTTTTTTGGCATGAACTTTTAAAATTTTTTCTCTTCCAATTATATCTGGATTTGAAACAACAACCTGCCTATCAAATCTACCTGGTCTTAATAAAGCTGGATCTAATACATCTGGTCTATTTGTTGCAGCAATTATAATAACCCCTTCATTTGTGTCAAATCCATCCATCTCAACTAAAAGTTGGTTTAAAGTTTGTTCTCTTTCATCATTGCCCCCACCTAAACCAGCACCTCTACTCCTGCCAACTGCATCAATTTCATCAATAAATATTATACAAGGAGAATGTTTTTTTCCTTGTTCAAACATATCTCTTACTCTGGAAGCGCCAACTCCCACGAACATTTCAACAAAGTCTGAACCTGATATTGTAAAAAAAGGAACTCCAGCTTCACCTGCTATTGCTCTGGCTAGTAGAGTTTTACCAGTTCCAGGTGGACCAACTAATAAACAACCTCTTGGAATTTTTCCTCCAAGTCTACTAAATTTCCTTGGATCTTTTAAAAATTCAACCACTTCTTCAACTTCTTCTTTGGCTTCTTCTACACCCGCAACATCATTAAAAGTTACTTTTCCTTTTAACTCGTTCATCATTTTTGCCTTAGATCTTCCAAAGCCCATCGCGCCTCCTTTTCCGCCCTGCATCTGTCTCATAAAAAAAATCCAGACTGCTATAAGCAACAACATAGGAAACCATGAAAGTAATATCCCAAAAAGGGAAGGCATTTTTTCTTCTAATGGACTTGCAGAAATACTAACTCCTTTATCTCTCAAATTTTGAATAAGATTTGGATCATCTGGAGCGTATGTATTGAATTTTTCACCATTAGAAAATATTCCATTTATATTTTTACCTTGTATTTCAACTTGAACAACTCTTCCATTGTCAACTTCTGTTAAAAATTCTGAAAAGATAATTTTATTATTTTGTCCCCCTCGGGCTTGGGGATTTTTAAACATATTGTATAGTCCTATGGTCAATAAGACTATTATTCCCCACATAGCTAAATTTTTTAAGTTCATATATTGTATAGAGTAAGAATTATTATTAATTTAACAAGTGTCATTTTGTGCAAAATTAAAAGATTAAGCTAGGTTTCTCTTGAAATTATGATCGATTTATTGACTTTTTCAAAAATACATCCCGAAAGTGTTGTTTTTTTGATTTTTTTAGAAAAACATAAATTATTGATTAAATTAGAAACTTTTTTGCCGCGGGTAAAACTTTTCTTATTACCAATCTTATGTATTACTTTTGAAAGTGATCGAAAAACTATCTCATCAGGTTGATTAAAAAAATTTTCACTAACAATTGTAGATTTTTTATTTTTTAAAAATTTTGAATTTTCATTAATATTTTTGCTTACATAAAATTCAATTGTTCTATTACTTTTATTAAGGTTTTCAAGGGTAACATTAAATTTTCTTAAATTTAAACCTTCTTCTTTTAGGTCATTAATTAATTTTCTAACTTTTATTCTTAAAAAGTGGCTATTATTATTTGATGGATCATCAATGTTAAATTCAAAAGTATTTTTTGTTATAAATATTAAGTCTTCTTTAGAAATTTTCAACAAAGGTCTTAATATATAAATATTATTTTTTTTATTAATTTTTGTCTTATTGCTTTCAAATGAACTTAGTCCTTTTAAACCTGAACCTCTTAATAATCTTATAAAAAAATTTTCATATAAGTCATTTTTTTGATGTGCAGTTAGAACTATATTGATATTTTTCTTTAAACATTCTTTAAAAATTAATTCATATCTCTTGTTTCTAGCATTAGCCTGAAAATTAGAGACAACTCTATTATTATTCCATGTCAAAACTTGACAATCTATTCCAAATTTTTTTAATTGTATTTTTGTTTGTGTTGCCTCATATGTAGATTCTGGTCTAAGCTTATGATCTACAGTAAAATAATAAAACTTTGAATTTTTTATGATTGAATGACACTTTGCTAAAAAAGCTAATGCCATACTGTCAAAACCACCAGAAATAGCAATACTAAATCTTTTTGGATTGTAGCTAAAAAGTTTTTTTTCAAACTCATTATAAATTTTTTTAATTTTAGGATTTTTTAATTTTTCTAAATAAAAATTATGAATTTTCTTTTTCGCACTCAAATTTCTTTTCTTCATATTTAGCTTTCTGAAGCACTGATTGAGTTGCATTTGGATACTGTTTTTTAACACCTGCAATCATAGAGCATCCTTGATCTTTCTCTCCAATTTGAACTAAAGATACTCCAAGTTTTAATAAATTTATAGGAGCCTTTTCACTTTTTGGATATTTTTGATAACCCTCTAGATATGCAGAAGCTGCATCTGTATATAATTGCCTTATTCTAAATGTCTCTGCATACCAATATTGTGCGTTTCCCGACAATTCATTTTTTGGATGGGAGTCTACAAATTCCTTAAATGCTCTTTCAGCCATATTATAATCTCCTACTTTTAAAAAACTTGTAGCAAATTCATATTGTTCTTTTGGACTTCCTTCTGGTAAAATTTTTTCTTCGGACTCAAAAATTTCTGTAATTACTGTTTGGGTAGAGTCTATTGATTGTATAGATTGTGTTTCACTTTTATCAGTCATATCTTTATAAGATATGGAACCTAAATCTTGCGGTTGTGATGATCCAGGTAATATTTTATTTTCATTTAATTCAGGTTTTAAATTAGCTGAAGATGAATTAATTTCCATGTTATTTGTATTTAAATTACTTTCTAATTGTTGAAATCTAAATTGATTATCTGATTGAACTTTTGTTAATCTCGAAGATAATTTATCTAATTTAAAATTTATTTCCTCATATCTATTTGTTAAATCTTGAAATTGTTTCTCTATCTCAGAAAGTTTAAGCAAATGTCTTGTCAAAACTTCCTCTACATCATCTTTGTTTAATGAACTGTTATTTGATGAATTGTTAGAACTATTAGATGAAAAAGAGTCAGAATAAACCGCTCTTTCCAATGTTCTTAAATCTTTTTGAATGATTTCCAAAATTTCTTTAATGCCCTCAGTTTCAGAAAAAGAATTATTTATAATTATTGAGAAAAAAACTACCAAAAAAATTGTTATCTTCTTTACATAGTGAAACATAGTTCAATTTCTAATTAAAAAAATGGCAAAAAAAAGACCCTGTTTCAAATTTAAATTGAGACAGGGTCTTAAATTTTTTTTTGCTAATTAGCTTTTACTGTTACTGATCTTCTGTTTTTAGACCAAGATAGAGGATTAGAGCCAGAGTCAACTGGTCTTTCTTTCCCATAACTTATTACTGAAATTCTGTCAGCTGAAACTCCATAAGTCATTAGATAATCTTTTGCAGCATTAGCTCTTCTTTCTCCTAATGCCAAGTTATATTCTCTCGTACCTCTCTCATCGGCATGGCCTTCTATAACTACATTAACATTTGAATTTTCTCTTAACCAAGCAGCTTGTTTTCTTAAAGTGTCTCTTGATTTTGTTGTCAAAATTGATTCATTTGTTGCAAAGAATACTCTATCTGGAACACCTTTAGCTAAATACTCTACTGTATCTGTGCCTGTGTAAACATCTCCTTGTATTTGAGATTCTAATGATGATGTTGTTGTTGTTTTTTTTGATGCACACGCTGAAACAACTAAACTTACAAGTATAACTAGAAAAGTATTTTTTAAAATATTGCTTAAATTCATTAATGCTCCTTAGTATTTTTTTAGAACTTTTTCACAACTAATTAGATGTTTCAAGCATAAAAATCAACTTAATTTGTTAAGATTTTATAAAAAATCAACTAATTGCTCAATAATGATGACCAAGATGGGTCCGAAGCATCCATCTCTGTGGATACCATTCTTTCATTATAACCAGTTAAATCAATGGACCATAATTTAGCACTAAATCCCTCTCCTTTATCATTAGTTTTGGTTTCTCTATAAAAAATAAGAACCCTTCCATTTGGAGCCCAAGAAGGTGCTTCTTGATAAAAATTTTCAGTTAATAATCTTTCTCCTTTTCCATCTGTTCTCATGACCCCAATATAAAATTTGCCTTTATGAAGCTTTGTAAAAGCAATTAAGTCTCCTCTTGGAGACCAAACGGGGGTTCCGTAGAGTCCCTTACCAAAAGATATTCTTTTTACATTAGATCCATCACTATTCATAACATAAATTTGTTGATAGCCGCTTCTATCAGAGTTAAATGTTATAAATTTACTATCTGGAGAGTAGGATGGCGACGTATCAATTGAAGGATGATTGGTAATTCTTTCAACTATTCTATTTTCTAAGTCCATTGTGTATATATCTGAATTACCATCTTTTGCAAAACTCATAATTATTTTTTTACCATCAGGAGAAAATCTTGGTGCAAAAGTCATCCCTGGAAAATCTCCAACCACTTCCTGAATTCCAGTTTCAATATCTAACAAATAAACTCTTGGTAAATTTTTAAAATAAGAAAGATATGTTACCATCTGATTTGTAGGATTAAATCTAGGTGTTAAAACAAGTTCATTACCTAAAGTTAAATATTTTGTGTTAAAACCATCTTGATCCATTATAGCAAGTTTTTTAATCCTCTGCGTTTTTGGTCCTTCTTCTGAAACATATATTATTCTAGTATCAAAATATCCTTTTTCACCAGTTAATCTTTCATAAACTTTATCCGTTATTATGTGTCCAACTCTTCGCCAATTATTCGGAACAGTGGTAAATGCTAGTGCTAACATCTCTCTGCCAGCCAAAACATCCCATAGTCTAAATTCTACTTTTAGTTTGTCACTTTCAATTGCAACATTGCCAGTAATTAATGCTTGAGCTTTAATCAATGACCAATCCTCAAACCGTGGTTTGAGATGTGCTATATCTGGTTTTTGTAAAAAAGCATCTTTGTTTAACGGATTAAATAATCCTGACTGTTTTAAGTTGTTTTCAATAACACCGGAAATTTCTGAACCAATATCAATTATATTTAATTTTTTTTCAAAAATATCTTTTGATTTTTTATTTTGCGAAAGTGGTGAAACAGCTATTGGTAAAGGGTTTAGATTACCTCTTGTAATATCGACCTCTATCAGAGAAAAGGAGTTTTTAATATTACACAAAAAAATGATCAAAATTATTCCTAAATATTTAATAAATTTCATTATCCTCCTAACATTTCTCTTGCATCAAAGTTCAATTGAAGATTTTTCCATCTTTCATATCCACTGGTAGGAACTTTTAGAGGTTGGCATAATTGAATGGCTCTTAAAGCACTTTCAGCTAACACTTTATAAAAACCTTGGCCAGGCATATTCATTCTTGCATGATCTAATATTTCTGTTTTAATCAATGTTCCATCAGGCTTTAATTTTAATTTAATTCTAACTAATAAATTTTCATTATATGGTAACCCCAAAGGTATACTCCAACAACCAAAAATTTGCGCTTTTAAAGCATCCTCTTCACCAAGAGTTAACTTTGATAAATTCATAGATTTGTCTTGTGATTGAGTAATTTTGTTTGATTTTTTATTTGTTTCTCCAAAATCCTCTTTTGATTTATCTATTAATGCAGCGATATTATTTGGATCAAATAACTCTTTTTTTTCAAATTCGGATACTTGCTTAACTTCATCGTCAGTAATTTCTGGTTTTTTTGTTTCTGTAATTTTTTTTAAATCTTTATTTTTTTCTTTTTCTTTTGAAGGTTTTTGATCCTTTTCTTCTTCAAATTGTACTTTTTCATTTTTTTGATTTGGTAAAGAGATAGACTGCAATTTTTCTTTTTTAACTTTTTTTATTTCATTTTTTGGAGTTGGAGATTTCTTGGGGGCCAATTCTTCTATTTTTTCAATTTTTTTTTCTAAATTAATTTTTTTATTTTCTTCCTTTTTAACTTTTTTTGGTGGAGCTTGTTCTGATATAAGTTTTTCATTTTTCTTTTTTGCCTTTTCAATTATTTTTTTTGCTTTTGGGGCATATGGAATATTTGTAAAAGTACCAATTTCAATTAATTCTACGGATACCAGAGGTGGAACATCAATTGGTTTTTTTGCAATAAAAGGTAGAGTAAATATACTAAGCATTATAACGCCAATATGAAAACTAGATGAGATAAATAGACTTTTATACATTTATCTTTCTTTGTAAGGCTCGGATATAAGAGCAACCTTAGTAAATCCTGAACCTGATAACATTCCCATGATTTCAAGGACTCTTCCATAATTAATAGTTTTGTCTCCTCGTACAAAAATTCTTGTATCTGTTCTATTGTTCGATACAGCTAAAATTTTTGGAATTATTTTTTCGTATTCAACTTTAGTTTCTTGTATAAATATTTCGCCTTTAGAATTAATAGTTAAAGTTAAAGGCTCTGTTTCTTCAGGTAAAGTATCTGCAGAAGTTTCAGGTAAATCCACTTGTACACCTACTGTTAATAATGGAGCTGTAACCATAAAAATAATCAAAAGAACCAACATGACATCTACGAATGGAGTAACGTTTATTTCACTGATAGGTTCTTTTGCTGAATGTCTGAACTTGAAAGCCATTCTATATTATTGAAATGAATCTCTTTGAAAAATTTTCTAATTTTTGAGAATATTTTTTTGAATCATTACTAAATTTGTTGTAAGCAATTACTGCTGGTATAGCCGCTAACAATCCTAGAGCGGTAGCAAATAAAGCTTCGGCAATTCCTGGTGCCACAATTGCTAGACTTGTATTTCTCGATATGGCGATAGATTGAAATGAATTCATAATTCCCCATACTGTTCCAAATAAACCTATAAAAGGAGCTGTGGAACCAACTGTAGCAAGAAAAGTATAATTTTTATCGACAATGTTCATTTGTGTTTCAATATTAGCTTCTAATATTCCAGTTAATCTTTCGCTTAAATTTGATCTAGATCTTGATTTTATAACTGTTTGCATTGTAGTTTTAAAAACTTGAGCCATTGGATCATTTATTGATGCAGGTAAATTATTATAAAATGTTTCTGCAGATTTAGACTTCCAAAACTTTTCTTCAAATTCTTCAGCTCCTTTGTTTATTTTTCTAAACATTCTAATC
>Ga0208261_1000132_pt1 | contig 30356 bp, 28 predicted proteins | sample Knorr_S7_td_DCM__FD_185595 | JGI IMG/M metagenome (GOLD analysis project Ga0208261, IMG submission 185595) | Marine microbial communities from Southern Atlantic Ocean transect - Knorr_S7_td_DCM_ad_131m_LV_B (SPAdes) (version 3) | ecosystem: Environmental > Aquatic > Marine > Oceanic | place...
GGATACAAAGATTTTGACAATCGCAACAAGCCAGCCCGAAACCAATAATTCAGCATCGGGTAAAAAAAATGTTACAACTGATTTTCCAATAACTGCACCTGCAGCTAATCCTGTCTTTTACAGAACCTATAGTAGGAAGCTTCCTGCAGGACGAGAAAGCTGGGAACAAGTGAACAAAAGAAACCTTGATGGTTTAAAAAAACTTGGTGGGTTGACAGAAACAGAAATAATTTTAATGCAAAAAATGCAGCAAGAGAAAAAAGCTCTTCCTTCGGGTCGTTGGCTTTGGATAGGAGGAACAGAATGGATTGAAAAAGAAAAGAATTTTTCTGGAGCCTACAACTGCACATCTACAAATCTTGTTGATTGGCAGGCTTTTGGACTTATGATGGATTTAGCCATGATGGGTTGCGGAACAGGAGCAATAATTGAGCCTCACTTGATTGATCAATTACCCCAAGTTCTCAATAAAATCAATATTCAAAAAGTTTCAGAGATTGGTATAACCCCCCCTGAGGAAAGGAATGAGAAGACTACTTTCGACATCCAAGGGAATAATGTACTTATAAAAGTTGGCGATAGTAGACGAGGATGGGTGGATAGCTATCAAAAAATCCTTGAGTTAAGTAGTAACAGTAGTTTCAATTCGAGAGTCATTAATGTATCTATAGATTTAAAGGATGTAAGACCAGCGGGTGAATCACTCAAAGGGTTCGGAGGCATGGCTAACCCTGTAAAACTCAAAGATTTATATCCCCGCGTGACAAATCTTTTAAATAAAGCGATTGGAAGAAAGCTTACTTCAATAGAATGTTGCCTACTTATTGACGAAGCAGCAGTCACAATTGTTGCTGGCAACATAAGAAGGAGTGCAGGTATGCGTCAATTCTCCTCAGAAGATTTAGAAGCAGCTGGCGCTAAAGAAAATTTATGGAAACAAGACTCTGAAGGTAATTGGAGCATTGACCCAGAGAAGGATGCTTTAAGAATGGCCAATCATACTCGTGTTTACCACACAAAACCTGAGCTAGAAGTCCTTGTAGACGCCGTCACAAAACAATTTCATTCAGGAGAAGGAGCAATTCAATTTGCACCAGAAGCGATTGCTCGTTCAAATGCCGATATACTCTCAACAATAGAATTAAGAAATGAATTTATTGAGATCTATTGCGACCAAGGTAAAGAAGAAGCTTCCAAATGGATTCAATCAAATTACGGTCCATTTGACGAAAAAGAAATTTTCCACAGACTAAGTAGATATGGTCTTAACCCTTGTGGCGAAATCCTAGGCTCTGATTTCCACTGTAATCTTGCAGAAATTCATCTTAACCAAATTGATCCCTTAGACATAAATCAACAAGAAGATGCCTTCAAGGCAGCAGCCTTATCAGTTGCTTGTCTATTAAATCATCGATTTGAAGTGGAGAGATACAGAAAAAGTCGTGAATGGGATCCTATCGTTGGAGTCAGTTTCACAGGCCTTTTTGACTTTTTTGTTCATGCCTTTGGTACACCTTGGCTACAATGGTGGGAGGCTGGACGACCAGAAACAGAAGAAGGGAAAGATTTTAAAACTAAAGAGGCTACTTTTCTGAGTCGATGGAGAAGAATTGTCAACGATACAGTATTTGAATATTGTGATCGCCATAATATACGCCGTCCAAGTCGTTGTACAACAGTACAACCTGCAGGGACAAAAAGTCTTCTAACTGGAGCCTCACCAGGTTGGCATCCTCCAAAAGCTCAGCGTTTTATTAGAAGAATTACTTTTCGTAAGAACGATCCAGTAGCATTAGCTTGTATGGATTATGGATACACAATCGTACCTTCTCAATCAGATAAGGATGAAAATGGAAAACTACTAGACAATCCTTTTGATCCAAACTGTACTGAGTGGCTAGTTGAAATACCAACCGAGGTAAGTTGGGCAAACATACCAGGTGCTGATCAAATAGATATCAATAACTTCTCAGCTCTTGCCCAATTTGATTTTTATATGCAAGTTCAAACAAACTACACTGACCATAACACCTCTGCAACAATCGAATTCAGAGAAAATGAGATAGAGGGGTTAGCTAAAGCTCTGCATAACTCAATAAATGAAAACAAAGGTTATATTTCAGCTGCATTGCTTGCAAGATTTGATGCAAATGCGACCTTCCCTAGACTTCCTTTTGAACCTATAGACGAAGAAACCTATACAAAGCTGCAAGCAGAAGTTATCAAAAGAAGAGAAGATTGTGATTTCTTCGATGCTCTTAGTCGATATGACCAGGGGGAACTTACTGAGGCTGGACCCGCTGGTTGTGATTCTGATAAGTGCCTACTTCCATTAACAAAACCATCTTAAAAATAGTTAGCCAATCATCAAGTGAGGATAGTTTCCCTTTCACCCTAAAGAAGTTAATCAAGTAATAAATCAACTTAATTTTTAAAAGAAGTTTTAAGAATAATTGTGCAAATAAAAAAATCTAGCTAAATATTGAATAAGTCATATGTTTCTTAAATTTATAATGACTACAACTAACAAACAAATAAACACAAGCAGTGCAAACACTAATGATGCACTCATTGATCAGCTCAGAGCTTGTCAAAACTCTGAGGAAATACTTAAATTCGAGAAATGGTTTAATTCAAATATTAAATCTGACAAACTTCATATAAGAATTTGCGATCTACTAAAAAACAGGAGTATATCTAGAGCATTAGCTTCTAAATTGCTACTAACTCTTATTGAGGATAGAGATATTACTATTAATAATATTTAGGTTAAATAATCTATTCTTTAAGTCTAATAATCCTGAATTACACTTTTTTAAAAAGGAAATGGTCCTGTTGAACCGCTTGAAGCTGTAAAACCTGATAAAGCCCAAATCCCAAAAGAAAATAGGGCGCATCCTATAAAAAACATCAAATGAGCTACATAACGGTATTTCTCTTTTTGAGTAATACCACCTTCCATAGGAAGGTCTCCAAGAAAACGAGATTGTGGACTCTTGTTGCTTGCCATGAATGAGATTAACCAATGTCTGCAATTATGGCACAAATAATCTCATTGATATTTATTCAGATCGCGAATCTATAGGTTCTGAAATTTTTAAAGGACAAATGCTTTTCCCTGCACAAATGAATTAACCAATAAAAAGGAAGTAAATTGTTTTTTGAGGAATTTATTTAAGATTTTAGAAGCTAATAAGGTAAAATTAAAGGTGGAGAGTTGGTCGAGTGGTTTATGGCTCTAGTCTTGAAAACTAGCATGGGGGAAACTCCATCGGGGGTTCGAATCCCCCACTCTCCGTTCTTTTATGGAGAGTGGGGGTGAACTATATCCTCCCTTTGTTGGTTGACAGAAAAAAAGAAAAATCTAATTTTTAAAAACTAAGGTTAAAGATTCAAACAAATGCTTAACGAATCACAAAACCCCAAAAATATTTATTTTTTGAGACTAATAACATAAGAAAATCAAATATTTATTGCCAATCAGAAATTTTATGATTCACGTGACTTTTGAATTTTTTCGTTATGGTTAATTGTAAAATAGGCTTTCTGAGTTTAAGAAATTAAGCTACTCATTCTGATAAATCATAGAGATTTATCTCATTTTTTTCTTAATAAAACTCAGAGGCCCATAAATCCTTTATCAAATCAAATGAAAGAAGAGCGTTACTTAAAAGACAGAGAAGCTATTGTAAGAGCTGATATTTGGAAAGAAATTACATCTTCATGCAAAGGGCTAAGAACTGAGCTTGGATATACAAACATACAAATAGTGGAATTTCTCAAAGAAATTACTAAAACTTTTGAAAGAGACCAACTCTGAATACTGATATTTGAAATTCATCTTTTTCAATTAAAAATCTATTTCACATTGGTATTTAAATTTTGATCAACTTTTTCTATGGCAAAAGGAACACTTTTGAAAGAAGAAGTCAATCGCCAAAAGCCACCTCGACATACCGTACTGATATCACTTAGAGCTTTTAAAAAATAATGTTGATGTTTTCTATTCGAGTTTTCAGCTATTAAAGAAGCCTTCCAAGGATTCCATGAGGCTAAATTAACAATACTTCTGTATGCACTTGGCCATGGATTATTGGGTAACAAGAGTTCCAATTCCTTAAGATAAATATCCGCATCATATGGCCTATTTAATAGTATTTTAAGAAGAGATAATGTCCATAAAGATTCAATATTTCCAGGGTCAGAACTTATTTTTGATAAAGCGTTATCTTGAACTGTTTTTTGATATTTTAAATGTCCATCAAGCATATGCTCAATAGCTATTTCATCAAAAATCAATTTAATACCTAATGGACCTTGCTCCATTTTATTGGCTAGTTTAATAAATCTGTTATGAAACTTTTCTGGCTTAAGTGATCTTGAACTTCGTTTCCATAAAGAATAACTTCCTTCTTTTTCTGTTTGAAATTTTCGAACTTTTACAAAAAGAGAACTATCTCTAATGGATTTATCAAGAACTAAAGAATTACTTGGAACTGAGCCTTGATCTCCCTCAGCTAAAATGATCCAATTAGAATATTTTAATACAGGTTCTATATGAAAAAGAGATTGCCCAAGTTGTCTACCTAAAATATTTCCACCTCCCATTCTACCTATGTAACTTATATTGTGCTGATTAACTTCAGGAGTACTTGGAACGACAATAACTGTTTCTTTCTTATCTATGCTTTGATTTGATTTGATTATAGATATAATTTCATTAACTGGATAATATTTACTTTTTGTATTTTCTAAACTATTAAACTTATTAAGAGAATTGGAAAACAAAAAGCTTAAAGGAGCTATCAATAATAAGCCATAAAATTTAATATTGAAATAAGAATTAAGCCAACAACTCCATTTCGAAAACCCAAGAGCTAAAAGTAAAATAATTAATGGAATTGCACAGGCTATATATCTTTCATCTTTGTTAGGAATAAAAGTCGTAAAAGTCCAGCATGTAGTTAAATTAAAACAAATCCATGTCCATTTATAGTTATTATTATTAAAAAGATTCTCTAATTTAAGTGGTGGTTTAAAAGATCTTACATAAGTTAATAAGACAAATACCAGTCCAGACAAGCCAAAATAGAGAATAATATTACCAAACTGATTGTCTAGATAAGGGAAATACCAAAAGATACTTTTCAAGTCAAAGATTGAAGGGTCACCTTCTATAGACGCTGATTCAAAAACTGCTCTGTAAGTACCACTTATAATCATTATCCAATTATGATAGAACCAAGGTAAAATAGCTAAAACATTAATCAGAGTTAAGCATAAAAATTGCAACTTAAATTTTCTTTCTCTTTTAAGAGAAAGAATGAAAATAAACAAAAATGAAGGAATAATAACTAATAGTGAACTTTGCTTAATTAATAAAGAAGATGCACATGCAATTGAAGTAATTATCAATTGAATCCATTTACCACCTCTAGAAGGATCACTCCATTTTCCTAGATGATATAAATAGAATGTAATGGATGAAATTAAAGGTAACTCCAATACATAATCAGTTCTTAAATTAAATAAGAAAGGAGAAAATGAACTGATAAGAACACAGAAAAGAGCATAAGTTCTTCCCCTTAAATGAAGTCCCCATGATGCAATATTAAAGATAAAAAATCCATTCCAAAAGCTTAAAGACCAAGCCGCTTCATGTGGAGCATCTCCAGCCAAAGCAATTACCCCTCCATTGAATATGGAAGCCAAAGGAGGAATCTTTGGTGACTTGTCTAGAAAAGAACTAAAATTTATTGATCCATCTTCTCCCATAAAAGAAAGTGCACGTGCATGATCAAGTGCACTATTGAGATAATCAGCCTGATCCCATGAGGGCGTATCACTATAAAAATTCCACCAGATCCGATCAAATAATGTGCAAATAATCCATATAAATAGAACTGAGATCCAGAAAATATATTTAGAATGATTATTACTTTTCTTAAAAAGCATCCTTTTTACTAACAATCCAATGTTTCGCTTGTCTTTTTATTGGTAACACTATTAATCCCTTCTGCGACAATACATAGCTTATTTTTAACGTCATTTGCGATCAAAACATCTGTAAAATCTGCACCATCAATTATAACGTTTTCAAATTTAGCATTATACGCAAAAGCACCTTCTAATATGCTATTTGAAAGATTTGCACCATTAAGTATTGCGGCATCCATTGTTACATCTCTCATATTTGTATTACTTAAATTTGCGTTTTCAAGCTTTGCATCAAAAAAACTAGCTCCTTGCAAATCACTTCCTGAGAAATTCGCATCTTGAAGGTCACTTAAATAAAAAGTCGCTCCTTTTAAATCAGTGTTTGAAAAATCAGAGCCTATTAAGGTTTGCTTTCCATAATCCAAAGCCGCAAAAGCTGGCATAGAGTAAAAGAAAAATAGAACCGAGCTTAAAAAAAGAAGAAAGCTTTTAATCATAACTCTCTAAATGGTACTAATGATTATATTTTAATTCAAAATGGGTTTAAAAGTTAAATATTAAATTTAATATTTATTCTAACAAATAAAATTATTCTATAAACTATCATAAAATCATAAAATTTGATGCAAGCTAAATCAATAATTGTTTAAATTAAATTTAAACAATCTAATTAAATATATTGATCTTAATCTTAACCTTTAAATAAGAAGTTAATTAATTATATCAAAGGAATTAGGATAATAAATCATTAGGGACAAAATAATTTCGTTATTGAATAATCAAAATTTCCAACCACATGAAACCCAAAATTATGAATTAATATATATTTTACAGATAAAAATAAAAACCAATTCGCTAACTCTTCTAAGTTTTAAATATCCAAATCATTTAAAAATGATTGACAAGCCTTATGAAGTCATAATTATTGGTTCTGGTGCAACCGGAGGCATGGCCGCTCTAACAATGGCAAAAGCTGGGGTAAGAGTATTGGTAATCGAAAGAGGTCCCGAGCTTGAAATAAAACAGGCAAATGGAACAGAACCTTGCAATATGCTTAAAAGACTAATAGGCGTTACAACTGGCAAATATCAAAATCAACCTCAACATCCAGGTTTTTGGAAATCAAATCCATTATTGTATGCAGATAAAAAAGCAAATCCCTATACATTTCCAGCAAAAGCTCCATTCATGTGGACGCAAGGTAATCAAGTAGGAGGAAGAAGTCTTACTTGGGGAGGAATAACTTTAAGATTATGCAAAGAAGATTTTGAAGCCTCAAAAAATAAGGAATACAAACTAAAATGGCCAATTAATTATAAAGATCTTGATTCACATTATTCACAAATAGAGAACTTTCTAAAAATTTATGGAAATAGAGATGGCCTTGATCAAATACCTGATGGTGAATATATTGGTAATATTCCATTTACAGAAAGTGAAAGTAAATTCGCCTCTAATATAAAAGAAAAATTAAATCTTCCTTTTATACATTCTAGAGGTTTTGGGACTAATCAAGATAAAACGAAATGGCCAAGATATAGTAGTCTTGGCAGTACATTAAAAGAAGCCATTAGGCTAGGGAAAGTAGAAATACTTTCAGATCATATTGCAGAAAAATTAAAATTAAATAGAGATAGGAAATCTGCAAAAAGTGTTGTTGTAATTAATCAAAAAACTGGAGAAAGAATGGAACTAGAAAGTAAATTAATTATATTATGTTCATCTACAATTCAAACAATTAGATTTCTACTAAGTTCGGAAGAAAAAAATAATTCCAATGGTCTAATTGATCCCTCTCAATCATTAGGAATGAACTTAATGGACCATATCTCAACCTGTAGATTTTTTACTGTCGCAGCCGATCGGAATTTGAACAATCTATCAGATAAAAATAATAATCAGCTTTTATCAGGGGCGGGTAGCTTCTTTATCCCTATAGGTAGAGATCGATCAAATAAAAATAACTTTGTAGGAGGATATGGAATCTGGGGAGGGATAGATCGATTTGATCCGCCTGATTTTTTAAAAAGAAATAAAAACACAAAAATGGGATTCCTTATAGGTCATGGGGAAGTTCTTGCGAATAAAAGAAACAAAGTGACATTATCAAATAAAAAAGATCAATATGGTATTTCAATCCCTCACATATCAGTTGTTTGGCGTGAAAATGAAAAGAACATGGTCATAGAAATGAACAGAATGATTGAACTTATTATCAACTCTGGAAATGGAACTATTCTTCCAATAAATGAAATACTAAATATCCCATTCGCTAAACAAATCCTTAATAAGTCTGTTGCGATAAAAAAGGATGCGCCACCTCCTGGTTATTACATTCATGAAGTAGGAGGAGCACCCATGGGAAAAAATAAAGAAAAAAGCGTTCTAGACAATTGGAATCGACTATGGGAATGTCCGAATGTATTGGTAGTAGATGGGGCTTGCTGGCCAACTTCATCTTGGCAAAGCCCAACCTTAACAATGATGGCCATAACCAAAAGGGCATGCGAAAAAGCAATTATTGACTTGAAAGGTTAAAAATATCATTCAAGTATGTTTCTGTAACTGCCCTATCATCTGATCCATTTTGGAAAAGAAAATTTGCGATTGCTGAGCTAATAAGCTTTGACTGATTCCACTTCTTATTAGTACTAATAAAATCCTTCATACCAACGTAAAGAGCCTCTGGGACCTCAGCTTCAAGACTTATAGACATAATGTCCATACCATTTTCACAGAAACTGAGTTCATCAGTTCCTATCTCTTCAATACGAGTTTCAATTTGATTAAACTCCATTTACTTTTTTTAAAGTTCAAAATCTATGGTTCAAGGATCTTAAATTTTTCAAAAAACGTCAAAGATAAAGAAAAGCTATACAGAAAAATTGAGACATCGATAGACTCATCTGATATCAATAGTTTTCCAAGAAGGGTCTAAGAAAAAGCATCTAAAAGAGCTTAAGGTCACTAAGTGTAAATTACTATTAAAAAATCTATTGAATCCCACAAGTTCTTTATCAAAACTAGAGTTTTAGTTTTTCATCGTGGAAAACTCTCTACTAACTGTGGAAATAACTTGGGGAAAAGAGCCGAAACCAAACATTAAAATAATGTATAAATAACGAGTCCATTGTGTCGCAGGCAAGAAAGAGACAAGTGAGTCTTTTATTTAAACCTATTTTTTTTAGATTTGACTGTTGTTAAAAGAGCGAAGCGTAACAGGTCCTAATGGATGCTCAGAATGAGGATAAGGAAAATGATAGTGCGAATGTCCTTTTTCTTTGTTTTCTGAGAAACTTGACTTCTCGTTTTTGCATTCGCATTCCATAAGTCCACAATCAGGGCAATTCACTAAACACCCTTCAAAATGTTCATGATGACTTTTTTGCTCACACCCAACCTCACTTTCAAAACCTAATAAATTGGAGCGGTATTTACATAAAGAACAATTCATGAAATTCTCCCCATTTATTACCTCATTAATTCTCTCCATAAAATTATCGATTACTAAATCTTGGTCTGATAAATAACTTGCATTTAAAAACTGAACATCCTTGTTTTCATTTGAGACTCTCAAAGAATGTTCTCTAACACGACTTACCAAAACCCCAGAGAAAAGAAAATAAGGTAAGAGAATAACTCTTTTAAAACCTAATTTCATAGCATGTCTTAAGCCAGGCTCAACGAGAGGGAATGTTACTCCTGAAAAAACTGTTTCTCCCCACCCAAAACCAAATCCCTCAACAAGCATCCTTGTGATTTTACAAACATTTGAATTAGCATCTGGATCAGATGATCCCCTCCCAGCCACAACAAGAAGTGTTTCCGACAAAGGAAAAGTTGGATTAACATCAATTATTTCTCTTACTCTTGCTCCCGCAGCCCCAATCATCAAAGAATTCAGACCAAGCTCCCTGCCATATTGAATAGATAGTCCATGTGCTGCAGAATATTTATTCAGGACTGCAGGAATATCATTTTTAGTGTGCCCCGCAGCGAATAACATTGCAGGTAAAGCAATTACTCTTTCAACTCCCATATTTCTAAATTGATCTAAGGCAACACTGATTATTGGTCGGTTAAATTCTAGGAATCCGTATAGAACTGGGATATTAGGTATTCTGGATTTTATTTTTTTGACGACATTAATGAACTCTTTTCCTGCTTGAGGATCCCTACTCCCATGTCCGCATAAAAGAATACCAATATTAGATGGATACTTATAAGTGATTGAAGCCGTGGAAATCAAAACGATTTTTAGACGATAATTTACTTTAAGTGTATATAGTTTTATAAACTATCAACTTAAGAAGTTCATCATAGGAAAAGGAGCAAATTATTAAAAATTTACTAACACTACAAAATAAAAACTCCAATGATAGTGATATTCTTGGAGTCTTTGATGAAGTAAATTCAGAATTATTTCAATCACTTAAATCATCAACAAAAGCTTCAATTCCATTTTTAGTTTCTAGTGGAGGAACTACAAGTAGAGCCGCCGCAGATAACCATTGGACTTTAGACCTACGAAAAAACTACCAAAATATATCTTTTGATTTAAATACAAAGCATGTAGATATTGAAGCTGGAGTAAGGATGGGAGATTTATCAGATTTTTTATTCAAGCATAATAGAAGCTTCCCGATTGGTTTATCTGGCAAGACAGGAATGGGGTATATCTTGACCGGTGGTATAAGTCCCCTTAGCAGAAGTAGAGGATTAGCAATTGATCAAATCATTGAAATTAAAGGTTTTTGGGGAAATGGAAAAAAGTTTCATTTATCTCGACCGAATAAATCAAAAGAATCAGATCTGGAATGGAAAGCCCTTTGCGGAGCAGCGATATTTCTTGCCATAATCACAAAATTAAAGTTAAAGACTCAGCCATTAAGGCCAATATTAAGTTGGACAGCAAATCTTTCTTTCACTCAGCTTTCGGAATGTATTAAACAAGCAGAAAGCTGGCCTAATTCACTTAGCTTTCAATGGATCTATGGTGAAACTATTTTTGCTCATGCAATTGGTGAAATTAAAAATGCTAATCATGAAGCATCACTAATCAACTTATTGGAGAAATTGCCATTTAGTTGTAATCGAATTATTAAAAAAGTTAAAAGTCTCAACTCTTTACCAAATTTAAGTTTTGGGAAGAGCAATAATAACGCAAATCATTCGGAAGTCCTTGGATTACTTGGTCCTGCGTGGCAAGAGAAAAATCTACAGGTATTAATGATAATTAAAGATTTAATAGACAAAAGGCCTAACAAAAGTTGTTATTTGGCTTCTCAACAATTAGGAGGTTTAACACATTTAAAAGATTTAGATACTTCTTTTCTTCATCGTGATGCAGTATGGAAGCCTTGGATTAATGGGGCTTGGTTAGCACACGATCAAAGGCAGCGAAAAGAGACCCTTAAATGGATGGAGGAATGCTGGACTAATCTAGAATTTATATGCCCTGGCGTGCATCTTGCTCAAATCCACCCGCATTTACCATGGCATCAAAAAGAATTATCATCAGCATTCAAAGAATGGCTACCAAAATTACAAGAAATTAAAGCTTTGAATGATCCAAGAAATTTAATGCCAACTTTAAATAATTAAATCTATATAAGGTATTAAATTTAAGCCCTAATAAATATAAAAAATTTATACAATTAGGCTTACACGTTGATAACAGAACCACAACCATTGCTGAAATAATAAGTTCCTATGAGATCTCCAAGAAGTATTTGATTTTGATAAATCAAAATTTTCTGGTGGAGGGACGTCACCTCTTTGTTTATCTCTTTTCATCTCAGATTTTATTCTGTCAACATTATATTCAGGATGTCCCAAATGCATAAGCTGCCTTTGGTCAGGAGTTTCAAAGATTGTGTAACCGACCTTTTCTCCATAAGCCAATAATCTTAGTTTCCCTCTCTTTTCCGCTTTTTCCATTTCAATGTCCGGCAAGCCAGCATGCCTACTTTGAGGGCAAAGGAACTCATCATCTTGTGTGCCCATTAAAGAATGACTAGGTACAAGACTCTTCAAAGGGTATACACCAAAAAGTTTTTTATCAAAATTCTTCTTCTCTACTCCAGCCAAGTAGGCCATTGCAAACCCAGCCCAACACAACCCAAGCGTACTTGCGCATTTTAATTTTGATTCCTCAATTAGACTTACTAATTCTCTCCAATAAGTTACTTCTTCAAAAGGAAGATGCTCAACAGGAGCTCCAGTAATAATCAACCCATCTAGAGGATTTGGTGACATTGCCTCCTCCCAATTAACATATAAATTATTCAAATGTTCTATGTCCCAAGTTTTATAAGAATGGGATTTTAATCTTATCCAAATAGGTTCTATTTGTAGAGGTGAAAGTCCCAACGGATGCAATAAATTAAATTCATATTGTTTGCCCAATGGCATAATATTTAATATTCCAATCCTAAGAGGTCGAATATCCTGCCTTTCTGCTAATTCCGGCTCAATCCATGAAATATGATTTCTTTCAACTGAAGATATTTTATGATAACTACGAGGAAGGATTAAAGCCATAAATATATAACCATATGGAAATTTAAATTAAATTTAGTGCCTTCTCAAAATCTTCAATAATATCGTCTATGTGTTCAATTCCTACTGACACTCTTACCATAGTTGGAGTAACCCCAGCGGATAACTGTTCTTCGGCAGATAATTGTTGGTGAGTTGTAGAGGCAGGATGAATTACTAATGTTTTTGCGTCGCCCACATTTGCTAAATGACTAGAAAGTTTCAGAGAATTTATAAAAGTTACAGCATCATCAAAACCACCTTTGAGAGTGAACATCAACATAGATCCTTTTCCCCTTTTGGTCATATAAGAAGAGGCTCTTGAATGGTATTTATCCGCTGCTAATCCTGGATAATTAACATTATCAACTTTTGGATGATCATCTAACCACTTAGCCAAAGAAAGAGCATTAGAACAATGCCTTTCTATTCTTAAACTTAAAGTTTCTAATCCTTGAAGCAATAAAAATGAATTAAATGGGCTAATAGCAGGACCCCAATCTCGTAAGCCCTCAAGCCTAGCTCTTAAAGCAAAAGCAATATTTCGATCGGCAGGGACTCCAAGCATTCCACAAATATCACTACCAAACCCAAACGCATCCCAATGAACTAGACCATGGTACGCAGCGCTGGGTTGACTCATTAAAGGATATTTCCCGTTTCCCCAATCAAACGTTCCTGCATCAACTATTACTCCTCCAAGGCTAGTTCCATGTCCACCTATCCACTTTGTAGCACTTTGAACAACGACATCTGCTCCATGTTCAATAGGACGAATTAAAGCCCCAGCAGCGCCAAGAGTGTTATCAACAATTAGAGGGATATTTTTCGATTTAGCTAATCTAGAAAGTCCATCAAAGTCAGGGATATTAAATCTAGGATTCCCCATTGATTCAACATAAATTGCTTTTGTAGATGAATCAATTTGTTTTTCAAAACTTTCTGCATCATCACCATCAGCAAACTTGACATTAATTCCTAAGCGCGGAAATTGAACTTTAAATTGGTTGTAGCTACCTCCATACAAAAAGGAAGTTGATACAAAACTATCTCCTGCAGTGAGAAAGTTAGTTATTGCGATGAATTGTGCAGACTGTCCTGATGCGGTGGCTAATGCAGCGACTCCTCCTTCAAGAGCTGCAATTCTTTTTTCAAAAACATCAGTTGTAGGATTCATCAAGCGTGTATAGATATTTCCAAATTCCTTTAATCCAAATAAGTTCGCACCATGGTCTACATCATTAAAAACATATGAACTGGTCTGATAAATAGGAACAGCCCTAGAATTTGTAACAGGGTCTGGCTCTTGTCCTGCATGCAACTGAAGGGTTTCAAAACGTTGGGAAGTCAAATAATTAATTATCTCTAATTTCTTTCTAGCCACGCAAGCAAAGGATTGGCTACTTAATTTATCCAATCATTAGGAGGTAAAGATTTATCTGAATCAGCTAAAGATGGAAAATTGTCTTTTATAAATAATAAAAGTTTTTCATTTACTTTTTTACGGAATTCAAGAACATATCTTTTATCAAGAATTTGATAGTCCTGATTATCTTCAAACTCACCATCTCTAAGAGATCGCCAGCTAGAATTTTTTCCACTAGATTTTGCATTAGCCAAAGTTCCCTGGAAATCAAATTGCTTAGTTGTTGTTGAATTCTTATAGCTTTCCAAAGCTGTTTTAACTAAATCCTCTCTAATAGGACCTAATAATTTAGCTTTTATAGTGTCTGGCAAACCCAATACAGGTTCATAATAATCAATTACCCTAAGTTCTTCTTCTAAGAAAATGGGCCAAATCCCTCTCATACCATCATCTATATTTTCGTTTAACTCAAAATTATTCATTTCATTCAGGAAAAGCTGAATCCAGCAATAATATGATTTTTCCTTAAGCGGTTTTTTAACTGAAACTTTATTTTTTGAAATTTCAGGCAATAAAGATTCTGCTTTTCTAAGAAATTGCCTGTCTTCTCTTTCTAAATTAATAGAACCCCACCTCTGCCTGTAATCCCATAATTCAATATATTTATACAAATCTTCCTGATTCCAACCTAATTGTTTAAGTTCATCAGCCCTATGGGTTAATTCCTTTGCCACTAGAAAAAATTAGTATCATTTTCACTTTAGTGAAAGTACGTGATTGTGAAAACCCTAAATCAATTTCTGGACATCTGAAACAAAAATTGAACTTGAAGAAAGCCCAATTTCATCAAGCTCATTTGACAAAAGAGGAATTTGTGTAAGGAAACTAGAAAGAAGCTTAGATTGGACCTCCGCTCTATATAAGTTATGAGTTTTATATTTAACATTAAAATATTTGTTTGATTGCAAGAAATCGGTTAAAAATCTAATAGTTAGTTCACATATAATTAAATAAATAAATTCAAGTATCAATACATAAGAACTATTATTTTGATGGGTATTTATTGAAAAGTAACCATTAAGAAAATACTTAAAATATTTAATATCAAAATATATAACCTCTTTGTTATTAGGATCCCCTCCTGCTACATTACAAATTGAACGAATACAATCAGCTAAATCAGTCAGCAAGTAGCCCGAACAAACTGTGTCTAAATCAATCATAGAAGCAACATATTTGTCATGAATATCAAAAAGAAAATTACTTAATTTAGGATCTCCATGAATAACTTTATAATCTAGTGATTCATTTCTTATAGATATTAATACTACTTGAACATATCTAATATGATTAGATAAAAAATAAACTAAATCTCTAGTCCTTCTATTTGCTGAATTATCTAATTGTGCGAAGTCATAATCATTTAATGTTTTTATATATTGATCTATATAATAATTTGTATTATGAAAATTCTTAATGCTATTAGTTAATTTAAAAGAATCTAGATCGGAGCAAATTAAATGAAATTTAGCAAGGCCAATACCAGTTTGATATGCCATTATTTCATCTTCTAGACAATCAAAACATAAAGTATCTTCAATAAAAGCCATCGCTCGCCAAAATTCAGACTTAAAATGGAAACTATAAAGGTTATTTGATTGACATTTAACTAAATTTGGTACCTTCCAACTTTTACCGAGGAAATAATTCTTACTTGTTTTTTTTGTTATATGATCGGTTATTAATTTATGATTCATATTAACTATTTCTTGTGACTCAAATATGTCCCCAAGACTCTGCAAAACAAATTTGGACTTAATACCATTATATAAATGATCGACGATATAGGTCTTATTAATAAGACCAGAATTTATCATTTTTATTTTAATAACCTTAGTATTAATAAAAAATTTTTGTATTATAAAATTTAATTTATAAAAATCCACTATTATATTTATGAATTAGATTTGTTAAAATAATTATATATAAAATCAATAACTTTATTAAATGCCTGCTTATTTTCAGATTCTAACGGTTTATCAAAAGCAATATCATTTAAATCAAAAAACAACCTGCGTTCATCAGTTAGTGATTTAGTTAAAAAATCAATTGCAGATTTTAAATGAAAATTATTTAGTGAATTAGATATTTTTTTACTATTTAGGGATTTAACAGACTCTTGGCAGTAATTTGTAAGTTCACGACTATTGGTCATCACATTATATATATCATCTTTAATAGCCTTTGGGCCGTTAATGCACATATATAAGAGGTTTATCATTGAGGAATCATTTAAGGGTATAAAATATTTTTTTATAATCAATGGCCAATAATTTAAAGAATTAATTCCTTCTAAAGCTCCACGTTTAAGACCAGATTCTTCACACCATTTAATAAATTCTTCACTCCCATGTGGACATCTTTTATATTCAATCATTTTTTCTGCTAAGACTTCACCCGCTTGAAAGTTCCTGGTTGGATTGCCACTGACAGGTAACATCATGCTACCTCTTACATCAGCAACCATTGCTGTCAACTGACTAAAAGTATGATCTCTAACTTGAACAAAATCTCCATTTCTCAAAACTGAAGCTTCTATACGTTGAACACCATAGCCAAGCTCAGTAATAGGAAAAGGTTGTTTTTCGTACAAGCCATCTCTATCTGATCGAAACATAGAGACGTAGGCAGCCTGATCTAAGCACTGATCTAATAATAGAGTTAACAAAGTTGGTAGTAATCCTGGATTATTTTTATGAAAAGTATGTCCAAAACCCGCAAATATTGAGGAAATATTTTTAGCTGCTTTTATATATTGACCTTCAACATTATGAACACCTGCCGAGACTTGAATATTTGGAGAAATTTGATCTAATAATTTAGCACCTAAAATTGCATTCATAGCATCAGGATGACAAAAATTTGCAGTAAAACTATCCAACGGATTACGAAGTGCACCATGTCGATGAAATCCTGAGAAGAAAGCTAAGTTATTTAATTTTTCACATAAAACAAAAGATTCATTCAAATTTTTATCATGACAAAATGAACCTACTAAGCAAGCTAAGAGTACATTCTCACGATTAAGCTCTTTTCTTAATTTAAATGCCAACTTAACATCGTTGATTATATGTTTACTGTTTGAACTCAAAACAACCAATTCACATTTAATTATTAGATCCTCAAGCGTATTATATCTAGTTAATTTTTCATCATTTAAAATTGCCATAGATTCAATTTTATTTTTTATATTGCTATCCATTTCAAAAAGATCACTTTCAGAGAAAGCCCCAAAAAGTTCTCTAGAGCTTCTCGGCGCAAGAAGAATATTTTGGCCTTCGCCTTGCATCGCACAATTATAAGCAAGAGATGCTGGGTACAAACCAACACTATAAAATCCGACTTTTCCTTTCAAAACATCATTGATTCTTTTTTCGATAATCTCACCTGAAAAAGAATCATTAAAGAAGCTATTTGATGAATTCTTTTCAAACACAGTTTATTTTCATTCATAAATATTATATAAAAAATATGTAAATTATACAATATTTTATTGATATTATTACTATTATATTCATATACTTATTTAAGAATAAGTACTATCATAAAAGTCTAAATTGATTTGATATCGACTAAACTTACATTTAAAGATTTTATCAATGAAAATGTTTAAGACAAAAGAAGAAGTTATTAACACTATATTAAATGAAGAAAACATCTTAATAGTTCAGGATCTTGATGGTGTATGTATCCCATTAGTACAAGACCCACTAAAAAGAGAAATAAACAAAGATTATGTTTATAACGTTTCAAAATTAAGAGAAAAATTCTCAGTATTAACGTGTGGTGAGCATGAAGGAAGAAGAGGAGTTAATCGATTAATTGAAAGGGCACTTGATTCAAAAACGAAAGCGAAAACAAATGGACTTTATTTACCTGGACTTGCATCGTGTGGAGTTGAATTTCAAGATAGATTTAGCAATTTATCTTATCCTGGTTTAAAAGATAATGAAATTACTTTTTTAAAAAAAGTCCCAGAAATAATGAGATCAATGTTAACTAAAGAATTAAAGATATTCCTACCGAATTTATCACATGAATTATTAATTAAATTAATTGATGTGGCAATATGTGATACCAGATTCACTCCTACTTTAAACTTCAACGAAATATTTAACTATGCAAAAAATGATTTAAAAAAAGTACAAGATTTACAATTGATCATGTTAGAAATAATGAAAAATTTATTAGAAGAGTCTATAAATTTTGGGTTACCAAATTCCTTTTATCTACATATGATGCCAAACTTAGGTTCCCAACAAGGTCGAGAAATAATGAAATATGCGACTCAAAATGAATTCGGTACGACAGATATTCAATTTATTATTAATGGTGCAATTAAAGAAGCAGGTCTTTTATTACTCTTAAATAAATACATATCCACTAAAACTGGAGTTTATCCTTTTGGAGAAGAGTTCAACGTTAGGAATGCGCCAAAGTCACTCCCAGAATTAATAAGCTTATGCAGAGAAAAAATTCCTAGTAATCAAATGCCATTGCTAATAGGTGTTGGTGATACAGTCACATCGGAAAAAGATAACAACTCGAACTCTTGGCTTAGAGGGGGAAGTGACCGAGGTTTCTTAACGTTGATTCAAAGATTAGGCGAATTATACAATAAAGAAAATCAAGTTATATTCGTTAATAGTTCTAATGATCAAGTATCTAGACCTAAAGTTAATGGTTCCGATATGACAGGCATTAGTGATCCCAATGATGATTTGAAATTTAATATGATTATTAATGATGGTCCAGAAGAATATATAGAATGGTTTAAACAATTAACTACAAACTTCTAGATTTTTTATAAAAAAATTTAGAATATATTCGCACTTAAATAAATAGTTTTACTATAATATATTTCAGATATTGAGTATATATTAATCTCTATGGAAATCACCAAAACAAAATTCCCAAAAATCAAAAGGGATTATCTTGAAACCCTACAAATAAATATAGGTTATAAATGCAATCAGGCATGTAGTCATTGTCATGTTGATGCTGGTCCAAATAGAAAAGAGATGATGAGCGATGATATTATAAAACTTATACCAAAAGTTATCAAAGCTAATAGGATTAAGCTCTTAGATATTACTGGAGGAGCTCCTGAACTACATCCAAAATTTAAACAATTAGTTAAAGAAGTACGTAGTCTTAACGTTGAAGTTATGGACCGATGTAATTTAACAATACTTACAGAGCCAGGTTATGAAGACCTCGCAGGTTTTCTAGCATCAAACAAAGTCCAAATAACAGCTTCACTTCCTTGTTATCTCAAAGAAAATGTAGACAAACAGAGAGGTGCAGGTGTTTTCGAAAAAAGCCTATTAGCACTTAAGAAGCTTAACTCTTATGGCTATGGTATTAAAGATAAAGGCCTCGTATTAAATTTAGTTTACAATCCAAATGGTCCACAACTACCTCCATCCCAAAAACAATTAGAAGATACATATAGATTCGAATTAAAAGAAAGATATGGTATCTTCTTTTCAAATTTATTTGTTTTAGCTAATATGCCAATTAATAGATATGAAAAATATTTAAATCTAATCGGTAAATTGAAGGAATATAATAAATTGCTTAAGGATAATTATAATTCTAGTAACCTTAACTCAGTAATGTGTAGAACAACTCTCAGTGTTGATTGGAAAGGTTATCTATATGATTGTGATTTCAACCAACAACTTGGGATGAGGACAAATGGTGAAATAAAGCATTTGAATGACTTGTTACTTCCACTCATATCATTAAAAAATAATCCTATTTCAATTGGCAATCATTGTTTTGGGTGTACAGCTGGAGCAGGCTCTAGTTGTGGAGGAGAGTTAAATTAGATTGAAAGATTTATTTATTTATACACACTGGACACAATGCTCTTACATTTAGTGATGATTCCAATAATTTAAATCCAAAATTTTTGGCTGCTGCTTTACCAGCATTAAGAACTTCATTGTTTTCAAACTCTTCCGTTCTACCGCAGCGAATACAAATCAAATGATGATGATCTGGATGATCATGACTAAGTAACTCAAATCTATTTCCTCCCTCACTTAAATCAAGTTCATTGAGAAAAGTCATTTTGACTAAGAGTCTTAAAGTTCTGTATATAGTCGCAAGTGAAACCCTTTCGCCAGAACTTGTTAATTTGGAATGAACTTCTTCCGCACTCAGATGTATCCCAGAACCTATCTCCTCAAACAAAGATAAAACCTTTTTCCTTTGAGGAGTCATCCTTTTACCATCTAAGCGAAGCCCAGATTCCAAAGGGGAAGGGTGAGTCCGATAGGAAACGGGAGCAATCAAAACCAACCTTGATTTCTCAATAGACTAGCGTAATGAGAACTCCTTGCAACTTTTTTACGAATTTTTTAAAAAGAGTAACTTAGAAATGATGTATGTATTTATCAAATGATTTATATTAAATTAATATAAACAGATATCCTAAATGGATCAATTTTCTAGAAAAAAAAATCACAAAGGGAACACACATAGCAACAGTAATCTAATACTAGAGCATGACACATTACTGCTTGTACTAGACATGCAAGAAAAGCTTATAGCTAATATTACAGGTAGCCAAAGATTAATTTTTAATATTAAAAAACTTATCGATACATGCAATTTACTGAATGTTCATATTGCTATTACAGAACAGAATCCATTAAAACTTGGCAAAACTTTAGAATCAATAATAGATAGTAAAGAATATCCAATATTTGAAAAAATGGAATTTAGTTGTAGCCAAAATAAGAACTTTATAGATTATTTGAAAAAATATAATTTTAAGAATATAATAATATGTGGTATTGAGAGTCATATTTGTGTACTTCAAACATCAATTCAACTTTTAGAAAAAGATTTTAATATACTAATTCCAAGGGATGCTATTGGAAGTAGACATGAAATAGACAATAACACTGCCTTTTTAAGGCTATTATCATCTGGAGCCGTTGCTTCTACAACTGAAAGCCTAATATGTGAATTATGTAAAACTTCTAACAGGAAAGAGTTTAGAGCGATTAGTAAAATACTAAAAGATACATTTTCAAATTAATTAATAAGATAATATCTAGAGTAACTAGACAAATCTTTTATTTCAGGCAATCTGTGTAAAAGTGATATCACATTATGAATGATCTTTATAAAAACCTAATAATTTCATTATTAACCTTCAGTATAGGTTGCATAATTTCTTTAGTAAGTCCAAAGATTCTTAGGAAAATTTTAAGGAAAATAACTTCTGCTACGCAAAGTAAAACAGATGATTATTTTGCAGCTCTTTTAATTGATACGATTAAGCCTTTAGGATTTATTTTAAGTTTTATCGTTGGATGGAAAGTTTTATTAATTGGTGGAATAGTAGATAAGACATTAATTGGTATTAGTAAATTTATATGCCTTATTTATATAGTTCGTTTTACAAATCGAGTTTTTCTAAAAATAATACAAAGATGGTCGAGCAAGATCAATGATCAATCTATTAGCGAAATGATTCGTTCTCTTAGTCCAATGGTCGGAGCCTCGGTTTGGAGTATTGGAATTATTTTTTATCTTCAAAATATGGGTGTACAGATGGCCGCCATTTGGGCGTTATTAAGTGCAGGAGGTATAGGAGCAGGACTCGCTTTGAAAGAACCAGTTCAAGAGTTCTTCGAATACATAACAATACTTCTTGATAAACCTTTTCAAAGTGGTCAGTTTATTCATATTGATGGGATTTGGGCAAAAGTCGAGAGAGTGGGTGTTAGATCTACACGCTTAAGAAGTATTAACGGAGAAGCAATAATAATGAGTAACAGTAGGCTCACAAATGGGGTAATCTCAAATTATGCAGAGATGAAGAAAAGAAGAATTGTTCATAAATTGGGTGTTGTGTATGAAACAACTTATGAACAGACAAAAAACATACCTGACATGATTAAAAGTATCGTTGATAAAACTGAAAATGCGATCTTCGACAGATGTCATTTTATCGAATTCGCTAATAGCAGTCTTGATTTTGAACTTGTTTATTACATTCCCACAAGTGATTATGTTCAAGCGATGTCAGCTCAACAAGAAATCAATCTTGAAATCATGAAGAAATTTCAAACCGAGAATATTAGTTTTGCCTACCCGACCCAAACAATTTATATGAATAAATAAAAAAGATACTGATCTAAGTTTTATTATCAATTATAAATTTAGATAACTTCCATAAATTATTCGATAAACCCTCACTCATAGCTTCTTCACTTATATTCGCCTTTTCAAAAACAAATTTACCTGGTGATATTAATTTATTACTGTAGTAATTAAAACCATATTTATTGTATTTACTTAAACAAACCAAATCGCATAAAAGCATTCCTGCTTTTTCATTTGATGTCGTTATTCTTAAAATATCTCTAGCTAAAAAAGCGAACAAAATTTGTCCTAATATATTATATTTCCTACTATATCTGAAAAAACCTTGACTTTCTCTAGAAATAACTAAGCCAGGAGCCCATGCTATAACTGGTATTGATAAACCTTTTTTTTTGAATCTATTACTTAACTCTTTAGCAAAAAGAATATTACACAATTTACTATCCTTATATGCTTTATCAGCATTAAATGGATTTCCATCAATCATCTCAAATTCCGAAAAAGATGCTAATCCCGATAAGTTTCCTAAACTAGCCTTAGCCCCTACTCTCCCTCCAGAGCTCATAGGATTATGAACTTCTGAAGAGGTAATAATAATTTTAGAATTATTATTCCTATTTAAGAAAGGCAAGAGATTTTGTGTTAAATAAAAATGTGATAAGTGATTAACGGCAAAAGTTAACTCAATACCCTGCGCTGACCTTCTAGGTAATTTTGAACCTGTATATTGAAGACCGGCATTCAAAATCAAAACATCAATATTTAATCGTCTTTTTTTAACTTCAGCACAAAATGTATCAATACTTTTAAAATCAGAAAGATCCATTTCAAGTGTATAAATATTTCCTTTATTAGACGAATTAGATTGAAATTGATTAAATATTCTAGTCAATACATTATTTGCCCGTAATATATTTTTACATGGTAAAATTATATTATGACCAAGGGAAATTAATTGTAAAACAGCTTGAAAGCCTATTCCAGACGAACCACCTGTTATAAGAATATTTAAAGATTTATCTTCTTTTGAATTATTTATTTTGTTTGACATAAATTTGTACTTTAAAAATTAAATTAAATTAAATTAAATTGTTTATTATTTAATTTTTCAATGAAAAAATCTTCATATATACTTAAACATCTAATAAAATCATTAAGTTGATAAAAAACATTAATACAAACCATTGTTAATACCATCACGAGCTATTGTTGATTCTATAGGCAGAGGTGATTAAAGTGGTAGTCCTGGTAGGCAATCAAATAACTAAATATTATTCCAAGAATTTAACTGATAATTTAATAATCCAAGTTGTCGGCAATGTTCCTCAAGGGGAGCTATGAGTACTGGTGCATTAAAAGATGCTCTAGTGCTTGGTTCAGGCCCAGGTGCATTATCGATAGCGGCAGCCTTAGCAAATGAAAACTTAAACGTTGAAATCCTATCGGAACAATCCCCAAATGAACCCTGGCCTTTCACTTATGGTATTTGGGGTGAAGAGGTTGATGAACTTGGACTAAGTAATTTGCTTGAACATAGATGGATTAATACTGTTAGTTATTTTGGTGAGGGCGACAAGGATCCCAATTCGAAGAAGAATGAAGAAACAAAACACAATAGAGATTATGGCCTTTTTGATAAAAATAAATTGCAAGCTTATTGGTTAGCTCAATGCAATAGAGCTTCAATTGAATGGAATAAAGGTTCTGCAATCAACCTAGAAACAAATCAACTAATCAGTACTGTCAAAACCTCCAATGGGAAAGAAATCAATGCTCGATTAGTAATAGATGCAACTGGTTACAAACCGGTTTTTATTAAAGCACCTAATCAAGGACCAGTAGCAGTTCAGACTTGTTATGGAATTGTAGGGGAGTTCAACGCACCTCCAGTTGAAAAAGACCAATTTGTTCTAATGGATTATCGATGTGACCATTTAGATCCTGAAGAGAGAAAAGAGGCTCCAACATTTTTGTACGCTATGGATATGGGAAATGGAAAGTTTTTCTTAGAGGAAACTTCACTAGGTCTTTTCCCTCCAGTCTCTCTTGATGAATTAAAAAGAAGATTGGAAAAAAGATTAGAGAATCGAGGTTTAGAAATAAAAAGTCTTGAACATGAAGAGCATGGTTCATATCTACCAATGAACATGCCTATTCCTGATCTAACACAACCAGTCCTTGGCTTTGGAGGCTCTGCCGGAATGGTTCACCCCGCATCTGGGTACATGGTTGGCAGTCTTTTAAGAAGAGCTCCTAAAGTTGCCAAAGCCCTTTCATTAGCGATGAAAGACCAAAAAGCATCCTCCGCTTCACTAGCAAAGAGAGGTTGGCAAGTCCTATGGCCATCTGAACTTAGAAGAAAACAAGCTATTTATAAATTTGGATTAGAAAAATTGATGAGATTCGAAGAGAAATTGCTAAGAGATTTTTTCGTAGAATTTTTTAGTTTGCCTAACAAACAATGGTACGGATTCCTAACTAATACACTTAGCCTTAAGGAATTAATATCTGCAATGTGGAAAATGTTTAGGAAATCTCCCTGGACTATCAAACAGGGATTAATAAACATGCATGGAAGAGAGTTAAATTTGTTATTAAAAGCATTATTAATCAAAAATCAATGAGGAAGATTCTTATAACTGGAGCAAGTAGAGGGATAGGTAAAGAGATAGCATTAAAGTTACTTAAAGAAGGGCATTCAATAAGCTTAGGAGTAAGAAAAAAAGAAAGTTTATTAAATACACCCTTAGATCCGAAATTAAATAATCCAAAAAAACTTTTTGTACATAAATATGATGCAACTAATAAAAATTCATCAAAAAAATGGGTGCAAAGTACTATAAAAACTTTTAAGAATATTGATACTATTATTCATTGCGCTGGAATATTTAAAAGAACTAATCTGTTGTTTAATGATAGTGAAATGCAAGATATTGAGGATCTATGGAAAGTTAATGTTATGGGCCCATGGATATTAACAAAAGATTCATGGAAGTATTTATCAATGAATAATTCTGGAAGAATTATTGTATTAGTATCTATGAGTGGTAAGCGTTCAAAAGGCAACTTAGCTAGCTATTCAATAAGTAAATTCGCATTAATGAGCTTATGTCAAACCATGAGAAATGAAGGATGGAATAAAGGAATAAGAGTTACAGCAATTTGCCCAGGCTGGGTAAATACAGATATGGCAAAAGAGATTAATCATTTTCCAAAAGAAGATATGACACAGCCAGATAATATTGCAACAATTTGTTCAAATATACTAGATTTACCAAACCATTCAGTTCCTTTTGAAATTGCATTGAACTGTCAACTTGAAACAGCAAACTAGAAAATAGATATATGATTCTTTTTAAATAGCCTTAGTGGGTCTATTAAATGTATTCAGTATGCTTATAATTGCCTTTCTTAGATACTTATGAAAATAATTCCTGTAAAAACTTCCTATAGCTTTACCAACTGAAAATGTTCGCTGTATTAGACCAACTATAAAGTTAAAAAGCCACAAGCTAATCAATACCGTAAGAGCTAAAGAAGCGATAGAGTAAACTTTATTAAGCTGTTCTTGTATTGGGTCTAAAAATTGAAGATAATCAGAAATGTTCATGCTCAATAAAGGACATTAGCTTATTAATAACTTTATAGCTAAAATTTACAAATCAAGCAATAAAATATATTTTTTGTATATAATTATAAAATCATCATTTAGTTTAAAAAACAATTGAAAAGCTTGATAATTCATAAAAAACATATGCGACACAAGTCATTGAAATAGCAATCAAAAAACCTTTTAATCTATTAGAAGCTGTAGAGAAAAGAGTAAGATCATCAATATCGTACCCTCCAAAACTTCCAAAAATAGTAAGAGACCACATTGGTAGAGATGCAAATAAAGTCGAGAGGGAAAGACTAAAGATAAACATCTTATTAATAAGAAATGAGATTATGAAAGTTATACATGCAAACAACAAAGATCCATTCAATCCTATTTGAAACTCATCACTTAAGTTTTTAGGTAAATTACTTTTCCCCTCTAAATGTTTTTTGCAACTATTAACTTCTGATTCAGATAGACGAAAATAATTTGTATCGGGAATTCTTCTGTTTTTGTAAAGTCTTAATAGTCTTACTTCAAAAGATTTGGGATCTTTAGTTTTGAAAGAAGAGATTATTTTACCTGGCTTCATTTTACTAGCCTCACTTTCCAAGTTACTTGTACATCCAAGTTTATATAAGTCACCGTTTTTCATTAGATAAACAAATTCCGACATGGTTGAATTTTCTAAAGAAATGAAGCTTAGGTATATAAAAGTAATGAATTATATTTTTATAGTAAAATATAATTTCCTAATAATCATACCTAGAATTAGATCATAATATGATCTTAACAGGAAAGTTATGAAGCACAATATTCTATATAGCTTTAGGCGATGTCCATACGCGATCAGAGCAAGATGGGCTTTACTAAATACAAATCAAATAGTGGAGTTAAGAGAGGTAGACCTAAAGAACAAGCCTAAAGAATTAATTGAAATATCCAAGAAAGGGACTGTACCTGTATTACATACTAATTTAAATACAATAATCGATGAAAGTATAGATATTATGATCTGGTGTATTAAAAAATCAAATATGCATGCATTATTTAATTCTAATGATAAAGCGCATGAAATATTTAATCTTATAGAAACAAATGACAAAACCTTTAAATTTCATTTAGATAGATTCAAGTATGCAAATAGATTTAATAATCAAGAATTAGAAACTCATCGAAAAGCTGCGATGCAAATACTTTTATCGTTAAACAATAGATTAAAAGCGTTTTCAGAAAAAGGGAAACCTCTATTTCTTGTTGATGCAAAAGAAAGCCTTGCTGATTGGGCTGTCTGGCCATTCGTAAGGCAATTTAGGATAGCGGACATAGCAAACTTTGATCAAAACAATGAAATCAGTTTTTTAAGAAATTGGCTGAATTATTTTATTAGTCATAAGAAATATCCTTTAGTTATGAAGAAAAATCAACCCTGGGCTAAACAAAGTGAGCCTCAAATTTATGGATAATAAAGTAGAAAATACTTCGTATTATTCTGAAGCCCTTCTTTTATCAATAATTCTTGATAGCTCTAAAAAATATCCAGCTGTACAATATTTACCTAAATTTCTATCTCTATTTCCTATATCACTTCTAAACTCAGCTGTTTCCGCCATGACTAAATCCAGCTGATCTTGTGGCAACTCATAGAGTTCTCTTAATTCAACCTCTTTACCTAAAAGATGACTTTTAAACCATTTCTCTTTTAATTCTTGAGGAGGAATATCTTTGTAGATTTGTCGATTCATATAAATGTGGAAAATAGTTTATAAAAAAAATATTTTAAAAAAATTATAACTTTTCTTAAGTATATTAATTATCATGCTGAAGCTTTTGTGAATTTTGACTTTAAAGGTATTGCAAGAACACATAAAAATAATGAAATTAATCCACAAAATTCTGTCCACCCTTTAAGACCAAAATTACTAATAAATAAAGGAGCTATTACAGTGATTAGGCCTCCTGAAAGAAGTGGTTGAAGAAATAATTGCTTAATAGAAAACACAGGCAAAGTGTTAGTGGAATTCCTAGGATCAGCCAATCTCAAAAGCAATAGTCCACTAGCTGCAACTCCTGTTGAATTTCCAAACTCTGCAATTGCTCTTTCAAACCATTCTTCTCGAAAAAATAATCTAGAAAAAATTAACATCCCTGCCAAATTCCAAACCAATCCACCAATAGCCAAAATACTTATAGGTACCCAATAGTTGACTAATAAGGGTAAATTCAATCCGGCCATGGCAGTAATGATAAGTAAATCTGTTGAAAGTATCCCTATCTCACGTTGAAAAAGTGATGAAACTAATTTTGTTTTTCCAGTTTTTTCTAAAGTAAATCTTACAAAGAATGATCCCATTAAAGCCAATGGAAATACTGGAAAAGCTAATATCACCTGCCTACTAGTATCACCCAAATATGTAGAAAATAATCTTAAAAAATAAAGTAATAAGATACCAATAAATACAGCTAATCCTGCAAGTGCAAAATTATACAAAAGCGACCTAAGTTGTTCAATTGGCTTAAATTCCAGATCAAACTGAGTCAAATCATTTTTGCTCTCTTGTTCAGCGGGAACCAGCCATCCAAAAAACCTACCTAGAACGACTAAACCACTCCCTAACAAAGTAGAAGCAAGTAACCCTACAGTTGCCATGGCGAACCCTAGATCTAAACCCTCAGAAAAGCCTAATTTTCTAAAACTCTCTCCCATAATAGCCGCAGCACCATGACCTCCTTCAAAACCAACTTCAATAATGCATCCCATCAGTGGATCCACGCCTAAATATGGAAGCAAAAAAAACAACACAATTATCCCTCCCACAACATATTGACCAAAACCAAGTAAAAGTCCCAATAAAGCTTGAGAAGCTACCGGTTTCCATAAACCACTAATTTTAGGGATAGGTCTTCCAAGCATTAATGTCGCAAAAACTAAAGTAAGCAATGGAGTTGGTAATTGCATCCAAGTATTCAGAACCCTCTCAGGTAAAAATGAAAAAGGTCCATAAGGACCAATAAAAAAACCTATTGCACCAACTAAAAGGGCTATGGGAATACCAAATCTTTCTAACTTCATCGCAGTATCTAACCTTCTCCCAAGGGTTAGAAGAATACCAATAATTCCAAGCAAACCCAAAGAGAGTAATAAAGTTGGAATTGCATTGATTTTATATAGGCCATCAAAACCAAAAAGCAATTGACTCATCTATTCATTTGCTAGGGAAACAAATGAAACCCTCAGAGAAAAATATTCCATAGTAATATTTGATAACGAAAGCAATTTTGAATAATATTATATCTCAATTATCTAATTTACTTACATTAAATTTTTAGCAACTATAAAATAAACCCATAATTACAAATAGATTTAAATCAATTTAAATGATTTAAGCAAATCATGAAAACATTAAACTAAAAAAAATTAATTCTCTAAATTAAATACCTAATATAAAGATTGAAATAATCTTGATTTATTTTTACTTTTAAATACTGCAGGCTTGATCAAACAAAGATACATATATTTTTAATCAAATTAATTCGTTTACTTCATCTTTAAGATTTCAACTAAGAAGAAAATAAAAAAACTCATAAATAAAAAAGCCCCACAAATTGCGGGGCTTTTTTATTTAAAAGTTAAACTTGTTTAACTATTTTAAAGATACTGAAGCAGCATCTAAATTACTCAAAGCATTAGTAACTCTTTTGAAATCGAATCCCATTGCCCTAAGAGCATGCCATAAATGACCTTGGATAAAGAAGAATCCAAAGTAGTAATGAACATTAGATAACCAAGCACGAGAAGTATGAGCACCATTAGGTAGATCTACAGTATCTATCCAATAAGGAGAGATACCAAACTTAAGTGCCAATGGTTCGCCAAACCACTCTACAGGGTAAACAGTAGTATTTTGAGCGCACCAGAATGCTGCTACCACTGCCATCCAGCCAATACCGGCTAAGGACCATGAAAGGATTGCTTCTGCAGAAAGAAGACCTGATCCTTTGAACTTCGTATATTCTCCAACTTGCTTTGTAGCTATATGGAAAGCTCCACCAGTAATTTCCAAGAAAGCCAAGAAAGCATGACCTCCCATAACATCTTCCAAACTATCTATGGTAAGGAAGTCAAACTGATGATCCCAAATGTGACTCAAGTTAAGGTCATATTCAACCTGACGAATAGCACCAATAGCAGGATCATAAATGCCATGAATTCTGGCCCATTCAACAAACCAAATACAAGCAACACCAAAGAAAATTAAATGATGCCCAAGAATGAAAGTCTGGTTGTCTGGGTTATCCCATTCAAGTTTGAATTTTCTAGCCTGAGTTACAGAAGAATCCTGCATATCGCTAGAAAAAAGCAACGAATGCATTAATCCACCAGCGCCATAAACCATGGACAAAACCAAGTGGACAACAGCAATTGAAACAACTGCAGTACCACCAACAAAAGATCCAGTCTCATCAAAGCCTAAACCTAAAGCGGCTAAATGAGGAAGAGCAATTAAAGGTTGATGGCCCATTGGTACAGATGGGTCAAAACGAGCTAATTCAAATAATGTGAAGGCACCAGCCCAGAAAGCAATCAAACCGGTATGAGCGGCATGAGCAGCAATAAACTTTCCTGAACGGTTGGTGACCCCTGAGTTACCAGCCCACCACCCGTAGGTGACACCTGGATTTCCATAGGTCTGCATTAGAAGTGCTATTTTTCAAAACCGAACTGAG
>Ga0208261_1000133_pt1 | contig 30271 bp, 25 predicted proteins | sample Knorr_S7_td_DCM__FD_185595 | JGI IMG/M metagenome (GOLD analysis project Ga0208261, IMG submission 185595) | Marine microbial communities from Southern Atlantic Ocean transect - Knorr_S7_td_DCM_ad_131m_LV_B (SPAdes) (version 3) | ecosystem: Environmental > Aquatic > Marine > Oceanic | place...
GAGAAAAGGTTTTAAATTTTCTACTTATGCAACTTTCTGGATTAGACAAGCCATTGGAAGGGCGCTCGACCAAAAAGCAAGTCTTGTTAGACTTCCCGGAGATCGTTCTGCAAGCTTGCGTGCTGCGCTGCGAGCAGTCTCTGGTAATGGAGATGAGCTAGATGAAGAACATGCAAGGCTTCACCGTTTAACCACTCCCACTTCTCTCGATAGAACCATTGGAGATGATGACAGTAACGAATTAGTGGACTTACTTCCAGACATTAATCCCGGCCCTGAACAGGAAGTGATGGACCGTTCTGAAAGCGAGATGGCTACCCGACTTCTAGACGTATTAGACAAACGGGCTAGATATGCAGTTGAACAGCGTTTTGGACTCGTTGATGGAAGAAAACGAAGCTATAGAGAAGTCGGAGAAGAACTTGGCGTTACAGCAGAAGCAGCTCGTCGTTTAGTAAAAAGAGCTGTAAATACTGTTCGTGATCGCGCAGGTGAAAGTATAGGCGTAGCCTAAAAACGTATTTGATTAATTCGTTTTCTTATCCTCCGCTTATTTCGTAAACTTTAGACATGAGTAAAAGTTTAAAGAGAAGCAATGATCTGGATTGGAAACCAGATTCGTGGAAAAGCTTTAAAGCAAGCCAGCAACCAATTTGGCCTGATAATGATTCCTTTCAAAGGGTTCTAGAAGAACTTTCATCACTACCACCTTTAGTGTTTGCAGGTGAAGCACGGAACCTAACAGAACAATTGGCAGCAGTATCTCGTAGAGAAGCATTTCTTCTCCAAGCTGGCGACTGTGCAGAATCTTTTGATACTTCAGCTGACTCAATCAGAGACAGGCTCCGCGTTATATTGCAGATGGCAGTAATTCTTACTTATTACACGGGAGTACCTGTCGTGAAAGTTGGACGTATTGCTGGACAATTTGCAAAACCTCGATCTAGTGACACCGAAACCGTAGATGGTCTAGAACTTCCATCATTTCGCGGCCATATGGTTAATGACATAAATTTTAACGAAGACTCACGGGCAGCCAACCCTAAACGCCTTCTAACTGCCTACAACCGAGCTGCAGCTACACTCAACCTTTTGAGAGCTTTTACTAAAGGTGGGTTTGCTGCTCTTTCTAGAGTTCATCAGTGGAACCGCGAATTTGTTGCCGCTAGTCCTGCTGGTCAACGTTATGAAGCACTTGCCGACGAAATAGATCGTGCCGTCTCCTTCATGCAGGCATGTGGAATGGATGGAGACAAATTGTCTGAATTGAGTGAAGTTGACTTTCATACAAGCCATGAGGCTCTTATTCTTGGCTACGAAGAAGCTTTGACGAGGCAGGATTCATTAACTGGAGAGTGGTACGATTGCTCGGCACACATGCTATGGATAGGTGAACGAACCAGAGACTTAGATGGAGCTCACATAGAATTCTTAAGAGGAGTTAATAATCCGATTGGATGCAAACTAGGACCTGATGCAAACCCTAAGGACGTGATTACCCTTTGTGAAACTTTAAATCCTGAAAAATTACCAGGAAGACTAACTTTAATTTCAAGAATGGGTGCCGAAATAGTCTCAGAAAAACTACCTTCTATTCTTGAAGCTGTTAAAAAAGCAGGGCATCCTGTCGTTTGGGTTTGTGATCCAATGCATGGAAATACCTTTTCTACGGAAAACGGTCACAAAACTAGACACTTCGATGACGTTCTTAAAGAAATCACTGGGTTCTTTGAGGCGCATGAAAAAGTCGGAACTTATCCAGGGGGTGTCCACTTAGAGTTAACTGGAGATGACGTAACCGAATGTTTAGGTGGGGGTGCCCAACTGGACGCCGAAGATCTTTCGAAAAGATATGAAACGATGTGTGATCCTAGGTTGAATGGATCTCAGAGTATAGACATAGCTTTTAGGATCGCTGAACTCTTACAGAATAGTAAGCTTTAATTTTCCTAAACAAGCTTTTCTATAAATGCTTCCAGCTGACGAAGATTTCTAACTTCATACGCTCCGTCACAATAAGTTGCATACTCTCCTAGTATTGAGTCTCCTGTATCCCAATACGCTCTTGGTTCCGGATTCAACCAATACAGTTTCCTTGCTTTATGTTGAGCCTCTTTAAGAATCCAAGATTGTGATGCATGATAGTTATTACGTGCGTCGCCCAAAATAAGAACAGTTGTTTTGGGCCCAATATCTTTTCCATATTTTTCCCAAAAAACGCCGAATGCATGACCATAATCGGAATGACCATCAACCCAAACTACGTCTGCCTCTGTATTTACTTTATGAACAGCTTCTCCTATATCTTCGACACCTTCTAAAAAACGTGTTACTTCATCCAACCCATCAATAAAGACAAAGGAGCGCACTTTTGAGAATTGACTTGAAATCGCGTAAAGCAAATGGAGAGTGAATCTAGCGAACGCTGCAACAGACCCTGAAATATCCGCTATCACCATAATTTCTGGTTTAGAAGGTCGCGGATATTTGAATTTAGGTTCTGCTGGAACTCCCCCATAGCTCAATGAATGTCTAATGGTTTTACGGAAATCTAAAGGACCTCGCCTCCCATACTTTCTTCTTCTTGCCAAACGTGCAGCAAGTTTTCTTGTTAGAGGATAAAGAGAGCGTCTTAAATTAGCCATTTCTTCTCTAGAAGCGTGCATGAAATCTACATCTTCCGGCAATGGTTTTCTCAAAGTTCGAGCCATGGCTTCGACGCCACGATCCGCTACTAAACTTCGCCTTATCTCAGATTCAATCTGTTTTTTAAGATCTTCTATTCTATTTTTATACTCATCCATCTCGAGTCGTTCTTCGAGTTGTGTGAGTTCGTTTAAAGCTTGCTCCCTGCTTTCCGCCATCAATCGATCCAACATAGAATCGAGATCCAGATTTCTTAAAGTTCGGTAGAGGTAATAGGTACCCCCTACCGGCCTGCCTGGTTCCATTCCGGCATATCTAATCACCGATTGACGTGCTAGAAGTCTGAGCATGGCCTGATCACCATTCAACAGGGCCCGAAAAAGCATTTCCTGTAGTTCTTCTGGGGAAAGACCTGACATAGCACCCCCACCTGCTGGCGCATCGCCTTGCTGATATTCGGTTTCAGCTAATTCGTCAGCCATTGAATTTGTTAAATCATCTTCCGTTATCTCATATTCAGAACCACGAATAGAAAAATAGACTTCAAACACAAGCTCAAAAGATTTCCAGTGAGAGTAATTCTTTACGAGAGTCGCCCCTAGTGCATATTTGAATGCATCACGATCTTCAATCGGTATGTGACTAACTGCCTCCATCGCATCAAGACTTTCGGTAAGGCTTACCGGCAGTCCTGCTAGGCGGAGTTCGACTATAAATCCATTTAAAAGGTCAAGAAGTGGCGATTCTTCTACTTCCACATCAATTGGTGTATTCAACTCACTTGTAGATGACATACGCAACTGCAGCCGCAGTTTAGGCTGCACCCTCTTCTTCTACTTCTTCGATCGAATCAGGATTATCAGCAAACTCTTTAACCGCTTTTTCTATATCTGACCTGTACTTCAATAAAACGTTCACAGTGTCTGTAGCGACATCCGCATCAATTTTTTGAACACCTAACAAAAGAAGTGTTTTTGCCCAGTCAAGTGTTTCTGAAACAGAAGGATGTTTCTTCAAATCCAACTGTCTTACAGAACGTACTATCCTGGCTATTTGATCAGCTAAATTTTCGTCCATTCCTGGAATCTTTGCGTTGATTATCTCCCGTTCTCTCTTGAGGTCCGGATAATCGATGTAAAGGTATAGACATCTTCTTTTTAGCGCTTCTGAAAGTTCACGTGTACCGTTTGAGGTTAAAAATACCAAAGGCACCTGCGTGCCTTCAACAGTCCCCAATTCTGGAATAGACACCTGATACTCAGAAAGTATTTCTAACAATAAGGCCTCTGTTTCGATTTCTACACGATCAACTTCGTCAATCAGAAGCACCACTGGGTCTTCAGCACGAATTGCTTCTAGAAGTGGGCGGCTCAAGAGAAAATCTTCAGAGAAGAGATCGTCTTCGATTTCGCTCCAATCTCGAGTTTCGTTCTCAGCTTGAATCCGCAAAAGTTGTTTTTTGTAATTCCATTCATACAAAGCTTTCGACTCGTCAAGCCCCTCATAGCACTGCAAGCGAATCAAGCGCGCATCGCTCATTTCTGCAACACTTTTAGCCAATTGAGTTTTTCCAGTTCCGGCTGGTCCTTCTATGAGAACAGGCTTTGCGAGACGGTCAGCTAAATATACGATTCCTGAAATACCATCATCTGCTAAATAACTAACGTCGCTCAAACCTGAACGAACACCATTTACATCTTCAAATCTGTAATCCACTTGAATGATCGTATCTTTCAAGAAAGCCGCATCCTCAAGGAAAATATAACTAGCGGCAAATAGTTATTTTCAGAAAATACTTTACCTAATCACACTCCAATAAACCCGCGACTAACCTTCTATTAGAAAAGAGGTAATTAGAATTGGACTCCTCTAAAGAATCTTTAGCTATTAACGGAAATAGCGGAGCAAAAAAAATTGGTGCTGGGATATTACTGTCACGTTTAGCGGGCCTGCTAAGAGAGTCCTTGCTTCGTTCTGCTCTTGGTCTAGGCCCGGCAGCTGATGCATTTACTGCAGCTTTACGTATACCCAATCTTCTTCAAAACCTCTTAGGGGAAGGGTCATTATCAAGCTCATTCATACCTGTATACAGCAAACTACTTTCCGAAGGTAAAGAAAAAGAAGCTGCTAATACTGCCGGTGCCGTAGCCAGTCTTCTAATTGTATTTACAGGTGTGCTAACTCTTCTTGGCATATTTTTCGCAAAACCAATAGCTAAAATTTTAACTCCTGGTTTCACTTCAGAAAAACTAGACCTGACAGCTGACTTAGTAAAAATAACTACAGCTGGGATTGGCCTTCTAGTGTTGGCTGCTTGGTGTTTAGGAGTGTTAAATAGTCACCGAAAATTTTTTCTGTCCTATGTTGCTCCAGTTGTCTGGAACGCTGCACAAATCATGATTTTGTTTATAGCTATAAACGAAAATTGGAATCCTACTAAAACTGCTAAGGCGGCGGCGTGGGGATTGCTTATTGGTGGAATTGCACAACTCCTATTTCAGTTTTCTGGTGTTGTTAAATTAAGAACAAAAATCCAGTTTTCATTTTCATGGAAAAATGTGCATGTAAGAGACATTCTTAAGCGCTTTACTCCGGCCATTCTGGGTAGAGGCGTAATACAAATATCAGGTTATTTAGACCTAGTGCTAGCTTCATTGCTAGTGACTGGAGCAGTTGCAGCGCTAATGTCTGCACAAGTTCTATACATCCTTCCAATAAGTCTTTTTGCTATGAGTATCGCTGCAGCTGAACTTCCTGAAATGTCGAGAAACGTCGAGAGAGAAAATCTTCACAACCGCTTGGACAGAGGAATAAAACAAACTTCCTTCTTAATGCTTTTAACTTCAGTGATTTACGTCTCACTCGGAGATCAAATTATCGGAATTATTTTCCAGTGGGGATCTTTTGACAGAGATGACACTATTGTCGTGGCTGCAACTTTGGCCGCATATTCTCTTGGTATACCTGCAGTTGGCGCTTCACGAATATATCAAAGCGTCTTGTACGCTAACGGCGATACCAAAACTCCTGCTTTCTCTGCAACTCTAAGAGTGCTGGTCTCGCTAATCATCGGATTATTACTGATGTTCACCTTCGACAGGTTTTTTATCTCAGATGCAGCTCTAGAAAAAGAGCCAGGAGGGATTATCAGCAACTGGGGTCCGTTAGGTGAAAGCATAAGATCTTTACCAGAAAATCCTCATTTGGGAGCTGCAGGGTTAGCTCTTGCTTCAGCAGTTGCCGCTTGGCTGGAAATGTTCTACTTAGCTAAAAAAACCTCTAAGAAATTTGCTTTGGACTCATCTCCGTACTCTCCGATGATCAAACTTCTTCCCGCTACTATTTCAGCATTAATTGTGGCAGTAACTGGACGTTGGCTCTTATCAGATAACAACGAACTAATAAATTGCTTAGTATGCATACCAGCGGCAACAATCTCATACATTGCTATCTCAAGTAGAAATGGAATAGAAGAGTCTTTATCTATAATCGAAACTGTAAAAAGAAAATTTCAGTCTTTTAAGTGAAATTAAGGAAGTATCACTAAGTCATCCGTATGTATAACTTCGTGAGATACGCCTTCTGGCAGTTGTGATGTTTTTAAACCCGCATTAGCCGTAACATTTTCCGAATCCTGCCTAACAATACCTTTTGCAAAAATTTTGGAATCTTCATCGATAACTTCAACCGCATCACCGACTTCGAAATCTCCGATACCTTTAACCACACCAGTTGGAAGTAAAGATGCTCTTCCTTCCAAAGCCTTACGAGCACCGTTATCTACCATTATTTGTCCAGCAGAACCTACAGCAAAAGCGATCCAAAGTTTCCGTGCATTCAACCTTATATCTCGGGGATGTACAACAGTTCCAATTCCGTGAACTTCATTACAGGCATCTTTTAGAATTTCAGACCGCGAAGCATCAGCTATTACAGTTCTAACACCTGACCAGCTAGCTATTTTTGCTGCAGCTAGCTTTGAAGCCATTCCTCCGCTTCCTCGGTCTGAAGTAGTTCCTCCTGCATATCTCTCCATTTCCTGATCAATCTCTATTATTTCTTCTATTAAAGAAGCTTCCGAATCCATTCTCGGGTCAGCCGTAAACAAGCCTGAAGTATCAGTAAGTAAAACTAGTAAATCAGCTTCGACTAGATGGGCGACTAGAGCAGCGATTCGGTCGTTATCACCAAAACGAATTTCGTCATCGGCAATAGCATCATTTTCATTGACTACGGGAATAACACCTAGGTCAATAAGTTTTATCAAGGTGTTACGTGCATGTAAATACTGTGATCGTACGAAAAAATCTAAAGGAGCTAATAAGACTTGCCCTGCTAATAATTGATGACTAGCTAACTCTTCGCGATAGATACCTATTAAAGAACCTTGGCCTATAGCGGAAATCGCTTGCAGAGTTGAGGGGTCATGTGGTCTATTTCCCCCCGTTAGGCCTAAAAAAGGAAGCCCGGCAGCTATAGCTCCAGAAGTTACTATTACGACATCATTTCCGGAACTTTTAAGTTCTGCCACCTCGCTGCAAATCTTTGCAACTGACTCCTGTGAAATCTCGCCGTCTTCATTTGTTATAGAAGAGGTCCCCACCTTAACAACTACTGTTTTATTCATCCTCGTCATACTCAAATTCTAGTTTTCCTATCTTTACAATTTCGCCTTTTTTTACCTTTGCGCGTATCAATGCTCTATCTACACCCATATTTTTAAAGCGATCCTGCAAATAAGCCAATGCATCTGGATTACTTAAATCATTTAAATTAGCGATTCTTATTAGTTCCCTGTCTCTAATTTCCCAATTAGCGTCATCAACTTTTTCAACCTGTATCCCTTCGGGTTCAGGTTGATGCAAAATACGTGTAGGGCTTACAGGTCTGTTGGAACGAACTTCTTCAATCAGACCAGCTATTTGATATAAAACTTCTTTCACCCCATCACCAGTAATAGAGGAGATTTTTTGACCTTCAAACTCAAGACTCTCCATTGCCATATCAGAACGAGAACCGACAACGAGTCGTGGTCTTGACAGTAATTCTGGACGATATGAACTCAATTCATTTTCTAATACAGCTTGTTGCTTAGCTGGAGAAAGCTCTGAAGTCTGTGATAGATCCAAAAGGACCAGTAAAATACTTGCTCTTTCGATGTGTCTTAAAAATTGATGTCCGAGACCCTTACCTTCACTTGCACCTTCTATCAAACCAGGTATATCCGCAACGGTAAATTCTGCCACTCCAGGAGTTTGGACAACTCCTAAATTAGGTTCAAGAGTTGTAAATGGGTAGTCAGCAATCCTCGGTTTAGCAGCTGAAATTTTTGAAATAAACGTACTTTTACCTGAGTTCGGAAAACCTACTAACGCAACATCTGCGAGAAGTCGTAGCTCCATTCGTAACCATTTCTCTTCGCCTTCTTCACCTTGTTCAGCAAAAGTCGGAGCCCTTCTTTTATTGCTAAGAAATCGTGCGTTACCCCTACCACCTCTACCACCTCGCACTGCCAGCCAACGATCTCCGTCATGCGAAAGATCAGCTAAAACCTGATCTCCTTCTAGTTCATAGATAGTGGTCCCCTCTGGGACTTTGATTACAAGTTCTTCAGCTGACCTTCCATGACGCTTGGCCCCTGAACCATGTGTGCCACTCTTTGCACGTCGATGTGGATGATCTCGAAAAGCTAAAAGGGATGCCACATTATGATCAGATTCAATCCAGATATTTCCGCCATCTCCACCGTCTCCTCCATCTGGGCCACCACGAGAGACATGTGCTTCACGTCGAAATGAAACAACACCTGCGCCGCCATCACCAGCACAAACATTAATACCGCACTCATCAACAAAATTCGACATTTGTATCTCCTGGAAGAGAATAATGAAAACTTACTGAATGTTCAAAAATCTTAGGAAATAGAAACTTAAATCTGAAATTTAATACCTAAAACTAGTCGCCAAGAACATCAATTAGCTTACGCCCTCTACGAAAGCCGAACTTGACAACTCCATCTGCTTTTGCAAAAAGGGTGTCATCAGCTCCTTTTCCGACGTTGTGTCCAGGATGAAACTTCGTTCCTCTTTGGCGAATTAAAATACTTCCTGCTTGTACTTTTCCACCATCAAAAACCTTTACACCTAATCTTTGTGCATTCGAATCCCGGCCATTTCGAGTTGACCCACCACCTTTGGTTTTCGACATTCAACTAGCCTTTCTTTATTCCTGTAATTTCTATTTCAGCGAGCTTTTGCCTGTGACCCCAGCGGCGACGTTGATTGCTTTTATTTTTGTATGTAAAAGCTCTAATTTTAGGTCCTTTAGCATCTGCTACTATGCGAGCGGTAACTTTTGAGCCACTCAAAGATTCTGGTGTGGCCAAGACACTGTCACCATCAACAAGCATCACTGGTTTCAATTCAACATTGGAATCTACTTCACCAAGTCGTTCTACTAACAAGCGTTGTCCTTGTTCTACTCGGTACTGTTTCCCACCGGTACTTATTACTGCATACATCATATTAAGGTTAGCCGAATAGAGACATGTAAACACCGCCTATGAGCAATTGCTAGCGGTGTTTACCCCCATCAGAAGCTGAAACAAGTTTTTCATCTAATACGAATCCACGACCTGAACAATCCTCACACTCATCTGCAAAAGACTCAATCAATCCCTCACCAATTCTTTTTCTTGTCATTTCAACTAAACCTAATTCAGAAATGTCAAACACCTGAGTTCGCGTCTTATCGCGCAATAAAGCCTCTCTAAGAGAATCAGCTACTATTTCACGATTCTTTTGCATCTCCATATCGATGAAATCTATAACAATTATCCCACCTATATCTCTTAATCTCAATTGGTGTGCTATCTCTTCTGCCGCTTCAAGGTTATTAGCCAACACAGTCTCTTCAAGACTTGAAGAGCCAACATTCTTTCCAGTATTAACATCAACCACTGTCAAAGCTTCTGTGCTCTCAATGATCAGAGAACCTCCTGAAGGGAGCCAGACTTTTCTGTCAAGGCTCTTCATGAGTTGTTCGTGTATATGATACCTCTCGAACAACGAAAGCTTTTCTTCGCTCTTATCGTAAAAGGAAACTCTGTCCGCTATCGCGGGTGCAACGCTTTCGGCATAATTTTTCACTTTTTCGAACAATTCCCGATCATCAATTAAAACACCACGAAAGTCTTTGTTGAATTCTTCACGAATATAACGGAAAACCAATTCAGGTTCACGATAAAGAAGTGAAGGCACCTTTGCTTTTTTAGCGAATGAATTAATACCCTCCCACTGCTCAATCAGGCGTAACAAGTCTAAAGAAATCTCTTCTTCGGTAACCCCCTCTGCTGCTGTTCTAACAATGATTCCGTGTTCAGTCGGTTTGATCCGGTCAAGTATGGAACGTAAACGACGTCTTTCAGAATCTGGAAGGCGTTTTGAGATACCAAAAGTTTTACTTTCTGGTATCAAAACTACAAATCTTCCAGCGAGAGAGACCTCTTGACTTAGACGCGCCCCTTTATGAGCAATTGGGTTTTTTGTAACTTGCGCAATTATTTTCTGGTTAAGTTTTAGTGCTTCTTCTATTTTGACAGAAGAGGACCCCTCAACATCCTGATCATCAAACTGCAAATCTCCGCGATACAGAACAGCATTTTTAGGTGTTCCAATATCCACAAAAGCTGCTTCCATGCCCGGCAAAACATTCTGAACCTTCCCTAGATAAACATTTCCATGAATCTCACTCCAATCGTTTGCTGGATGAGACACATAATGTTCGATTAACGACCTTCCTTCCAGTACCGCGATTTGTGTTACTCCCTCTGATGCACTTACACACATCAGATATCGTCCTATTGGTTTTCCACGCCGCTCTCTTCCTCGACGGTGACGTAACGAACCCTCATCTAGATCTAATGGAGAGTGTCCGCCAATTCCCTCAACATGCTCTGATTTAGAAGCGTCGTGAGCCTTTACATTTTTCCGTTTTCGCTCTCGCTTTTGACTTTTTGATTTCTGCTGACTGTCGGAAGATTTTTTCCTACTGTCCTGATTAGGTGCAGGCTTACTATCTCCTATTTGCGGCTTATTATCTTCTTTTTTTCTCGAAGAAAGCCTGTCTTCTTTTTTCTTCTTTTCGTTGGACATTTATTTTTTCCCTTCTAATCACGCCAAAACCTCAACAGGCGCGGCAGGGTGAAGTTCAATTGATAATGGTTCAATTCTTTGATTTCCCTGCAAAGTTAATTGTTCTTTTCGTAGAACACGTATTGTTCTAAGTTCTGAGTTAATTCTTTTCAATAGATCTGTTGGCCGCAGCACACGTGGCTTGGTTCCTAATTCTGTAAGTATTGTAACTCCATCTATATGCTCTTCAGTAATATCCATAGAGTGAACTTGTGATCTAACATCCTCTACTAATATTTTTCCTTTTCTTTCACGCTCAATGCTCAAAGAATCACTAGAAAAAAGTTTTTCTCTAATCACTTCAAATTCTTCAAAGCCTGTACCAGAAACTCTCACTTCCCAGACACAAGCATCGACTGCTTCCTGCAAAGAATCTCCTGAAGTCGGAAAAATCCCTATTGCTAAAACATCCATTCCAGAAGGTAAAGCTTTGTTTATATTTTCCTGAATAATTTTCTCATCAAAAGCATCTAGAAAGAAATCTTCACCCAAATATACGTCTACGTACTCCGCTTCAGATTCAAACCCGGTCGGTAAAGCTAAACCGAATGAAATTCTTGGATGCGGTGAGAAGCCCTGTGAATACAAAACAGGAATATTTGCCTTTCGTAGACTTCTTTCCCAAATTCTTGCAACATCGCGATGACCAATAAAACGTATCTTTCCTAACTTTGTGTATCGAACTCTTAAACACCTCATTCGTTCACTCCTGATACTTGCAGACCGTTCACTTTCTCAGGTTGAGAAATTGCAACTTTTATTTCATTTTCCTGAATTAGAGAAACTCCCGTACCTTGACTACCACCAGCAGGTGGAACTGCTGATGCTACAACATGCTCTATCCCATAGCCCGTACATGCACCACAGTCATAACATGGAGTCCATCGGCAATCTTCGAGCCCTAGATTATCTAACGCGTCTCGCCAATCTTGCCAAAGGAAATCCTTATGTAAACCAGCTGATAAATGATCCCAAGGTAAAACCTCATCCTGCTCTCTGTGTCGGTAAGAGAAATCTTCTATTAATAGACCTTCTTCATCCATTGAAGTCTTCCAAAGATCTACGTTGAAATGCTCGCTCCACTCCTGAAAAACACCGCCCATTTTCCAAACTTTTTCCAGAACAGGTGCTAATCGCCTGTCTCCGCGAGACAAAATTCCCTCGACTACGGTTGCTCTACTGTCATGCCACTTTAGTTTTAACCCCTTGACTTTTTTGGCGGCATCCCGAAGAAGATAAATCTTTCGTAAAAGTTCTTCTTCAGTGTTTTGACCAAACCATTGAAAGGGAGTGTCGGGTTTAGGGACGAATCCACCCACCGAAACAGTCACGGATGGATTTTTATGATATTTCCTTCCGATCTCAAGAGTTTTTTCGGCTAACCGAACTATGCCAAGAGTGTCATCGTCGGTTTCCGTGGGCAGTCCAATTAAAAAATAAAGTTTCACTCTTCGCCAACCCTGTGAATAAGCGGATTCAACTGCTCCAAAAAGATCGTCATCACTTATTAACTTATTTATAACCTGCCTCAACCTCCATGTGCCGGCTTCAGGAGCGAACGTTAATCCTGTTCTACGCGCTTGTTGCATTTGCGAAGCAGTACCAACCGTGAATGCGTCAACGCGAAGACTGGGTAAAGACAAGGACACAGGGCTACATCCATCCTGAGTCATGACTTCTGAAACAACATTTTCTATCCCGCTAAAATCTGCGCTACTTAGAGAGGTAAGAGAAACTTCGTCATACCCAGTTCTTTCTAGCCCCTTTTTTACCATTGAAACGACCTGCTCTTGTGGTCTTTCTCGTACCGGTCGAGTAATCATTCCAGCTTGGCAGAATCTGCATCCTCTTGTACAACCACGAAATATCTCAACATTAAGTCGATCGTGTACAACCTCTGTAAGCGGTACTAATTGATTTTTAGGATAAGGCCAAGCGCCCAGATCAGAAATTGTTCTTTTCTCCACTATGTTTGGTATGTTTTTCTCTGCTTTGGGTGATATGGAAACAAGCCTTCCATTTGAAAAAGTAGCTTCATACAAAGAGGGGACATAAACGCCAGGTAATTCAGCGAATTTTTGCAGCAACTCCTTTCTGTTCATTTCCGCCTGTGGTTCAGATTTCCATTGAGAAAAAATTTCACTTATCTCCCCTACAACTTCTTCCCCATCTCCGAGTACAGCAAGATCGATAAAATCAGCAAAAGGTTCTGGATTGTAGGTGCAATGACCTCCCGCTATGACAATTGGGTGCCCTTCATTTCGATCCTTTGAATAAAGAGGGACATTGGACAGATCCAAGCATTCCAAAAGATTCGTATAAACTAATTCTGCGGAAAGATTAAAAGCCAAAATGTCAAAATCTTCAGCAGGCCGATGAGTATCAACCGAAAAAAGTGGGATGTTACGCTTCCTCATTTCACGAGACATGTCAACCCAAGGGGCATACGAACGTTCTGCGACTGAATCATCGCGTTCGTTTAATATTTCATAAAGAATCTGTAGACCTTGATTTGGTAAGCCGATCTCGTAAGTATCCGGATAGATAAGAAGCCATGAAGCTTTTTCGGGAGAATGCTCAGGACAAATCATCCCGTCTTCCCCACCTATATACCTTGCAGGCTTCTCTATCTCATTTAGAAACTGTTCGAGCTCAACCCATAGCGAACTCATGGCTTAATCGTAGCGCTTTGTTCCCAAGATTAATTAATTCCGTCTTAATTTGATCTCTCATGACGTCTCATATGAACGCTTTCCACCAGGCCCAAACCTAAGAAGGTTGCAACAACTGAAGATCCTCCGTAACTGATTAAAGGCAAAGGGATTCCTGTAATTGGCATTATTCCAGTTGACATTCCGACACTCTGAAAGGTTTGAAAAAGAATCATCGAAAAAATTCCAACAGAAATAAGCAAACCGAAAGCATCTTCAGCTAATCGCCCAATTCGCCAAATTCTGAATAATAAAAGCCCTATTAGAGTTAATATGAAAACGCTTCCAAGAAATCCCGTTTCTTCTGCAATCACCGTAAATATGAAATCTGTTTGTTGTTCGGGTACCAGATCAGACTTATTTTGTGTCCCTTCAAACAATCCACTCCCTGTGATTCCACCATTTCCTATCGCTATTTGTGCCTGCTCAAGGTTGTAACTTGCAGCTGAGGACTCATCGTCATTCACGAAAACTAGTAATCGTGAAACTTGATATTCTTCAAGAGTTTCAGATTCAAATACAGCTATTACCCCTGTCAAAAGAATCAGAAAAAGTATAAGTAAATACCGTCCTTGCACTCCTGCAGCAACAACCATGCCAGCTGTTATTGCACCATAAACCAATATCGTTCCAAGATCAGGCTGGGCGAGTATGGCCGCAACTGGTAATACAACAGCAATAAGTGCAACTATCAATCTTTTTTTGCTTATCGTCTCATCCCCGCTAAGTAAGAATGCAAGCACCAACACCATTCCAATTTTGCAGTATTCAGAGGGTTGGAAATGATAAATTCCAAATTCGTACCAGCCCTTGGTTCCCTTTTTTTCAACACCCAAAAACAACACTGAAAAAAGCAATCCTAGAATCAGCAAATATATTAAAGGAACAAGCTGTCTGAGCCTTTTATGGCCGATCGCTACAACAATCACCATGCCAATAATTCCTAATAAAAGAAAAATTGCCTGTCTTTGAACATACAAAATTTCATTTTTAGCTACTATCTCAAAAGGTTTTTTAGTTGCCGAATAAATCATCAACAACCCAACTCCGCTTAAAAACAAAGCAAGTAATGGGATAGAAAAATCAATATGGCGTAAAAGTTTGCTTCTTCCAAAATTCGGAGTTCTAATATCAACCATCTTGACTACTCAGTACTCGAGAATATATTTAACTGTTCAATGGGTGATAAAAGAGATTCAATTACCTGATTGCAATCGATTTCGATTCCACGAACTTTAACGGTTCCATCTGGACTTAAAGCAGGACCAAAAATCTCTGCTTCAGATTCGCTAAAACTTTCTAAATTTTTCAACGAATCACTTTCACGCCATAAATACCAATCAATACATAGAGGCAATGAAGCCGAAACTGCATAACGGTTTTCGGTCGTCAATGCTTCTGGGACTGTATCTTCTACTACTTTTTGCAAGACTCTTGCAGCCATAGGTGCTGCGACAGCACTACCGAAACCAGCTTCTTCTAGCATCGCCACGATTACGTAATCGGGGTCTTGTGCTGGAGTAATAGCCGCAAATAAAGACGAGTCAGCTTTTCCTCTAACTTCAGCTGTTCCAGTCTTTCCTGCTGTTGGAAAGTTTTCTAAAGGGAAAAATGCACCATCCGTTGCAACGGAGTTAAACGCCCAATAAGCAGTTCCCTCTAAATCCTCTGTCACACCAATAAGTCCTCTTATTACCCTATTTCTGAAATCTGGATCGATTTCAATCTCTTTTTTAATTCTTTTACCGAACTCTTTAAGGATTTCTCCATTTCTGTCAAATACAGATGAAACGATATTTGGAGCTACATTTACTCCCCCATTAGCCAGTGTTGCATAGGCATTGGCCAATTGAAGAGGTGTTACAAGAACATCTCCCTGACCTACAGAAATGTTTACATTATCGCCCGGGTACCAATTACCGTTAGGGAAAATTTCTGGATTATCTTCATGACGTTTTTTACGTTTCTCAGGAGTCGGAATATATCCATCTTGTTCAAAAGGCAATTGAACCCCAGTCTGCATTCCCAACCCATACAAAGATGCTGCATTTTGAATAGCGTTATCGGGATGTTTTGGATTGATATAAATAGATTCTCCAATTGTGTAATAATAGACGTCGCTTGAAACTGTGAGACTCCTAATCAGATCAACATTTTCATATGGTTTACTTCCAGCATTCCTGAAAACACATCCGCCTGCTGTTTCTAGATCTTCTGCATCAGCGCGGCAACTTTGTAAGAAATATTCACCAGGATCATCTAAAGGTTGGTCAGCTTCTTTCACTCTTCCAGTACCAAAAACATCATCATGCCATGCAGCATGCGCCGTGAAGACCTTAAAAGTTGAACCCGGTGCATATTCACCTTGGATAGCCCTGTTAAACATAGGTAGATCATTTGCTGGGTCATTTAATTCATTCCAGCGAACCACAGAATAACCTCCGATTGACTCATTCGGATCGTAGGTAGGAAATGATGCCATTGCTTTAACTTCTCCGGTTTTGGGTGAAAGGATCACACCTGAACCTCCTGGAGCTAGAAACGGCGGAGGTTCTTTACCATCTTCTAAAGTCTCAGGAATTTTCTCACGAGATAGATAAATGCTCCTTTCAAGTTCATTTTCAAGAAGGTTTTGCAAGTCAATGTCTATTGTCAAGTGGACATCGTTTCCAGCTATAGGAGGTCGAAAAAGGTCTACACGTTCTCGTATCACTCTTCCTCTCCTGTCAACCTCAACTATCTTTTTGCCGTTCTGACCCCTGAGATCATCCTCAAACATTAGCTCTATACCAGATTTACCTATCTGGTCTCTTAATGAATACTCTTTTCCATCTATGGGTTTCCTTATCAAAAGTTCAGAATTGGTAACCGGTCCCACCCATCCAAGAACATGACTAGCAAGAGATCCATATAAGTACGAACGAACGGAACGATCAGCAACTTTTACACCCGGGTAACGATTAGGTCTTTCCCCAAAATAAACAAGTAGATCTTCAGGTACATCTACGGCGATTGGAATATCGTCGTAAGGACCATAAGAGGCATTATCGAGCATTGCTTCGATATCTGAGACTTTTATGAGTTTTCCGGAACGATTTATTTCAATCGCTACTTCAGTTAACATCTCATTAATTTCCTGAGGATCCATTTCTGACTCATCAATTTCTTTAGGATTGAGTGTGACCGAAGCAACGATCCTGTTGCCCACTAGCAACTTTCCAGAAGAGTCATAAATCTGTCCTCTCGGAGCTTCAATATTTATCACGCGAGTAATATTTGTCGTAGCTACATCTCTAGCCTCATCTGACTTCAAGGCTTGCAGATACCAAAGTCTTGCAGTTAATACGAGAAACATAGATAAGGCTACTACCGCCAAAACGCGCATTCGATAACGAATTATCTCCCCCGTCAACGCTTACTCCCCGCAAAATGAGTTTTAACTTCTCGTGGGATCCCATTCGACACTGTCCACTTGACAATGCTGCTAAGTGGTTTAGAAAAAAGAGTTGTCATTACTCCTGCAACAATCGCTGTTTCCGGCAAAGAGGTGGTATTAAAAGTAGCTTCGCCAAAAATATGTCCCACACCTGCAGTCAAAAGCACGCCTGTAGAAACAGCTAGAGCTATTCCAAAAGCCCTAATCACACGCTTTTCATTAATAAATCTCTCTTCAAGGTTACTTACTGCCACGGCAATAGCCGGATAAATAAGGGCATGTATTCCTAGGGGGGATGCAACAATACAATCATTTACCAACCCAGTCCAAAAAGAAACATACGCTCCGCGAATAGGCCCACCGTGGTAACCAGACAAGATAGAAATTAACAAAAGAAGTTCTACACCCATGCCGTCAATACGTATTTCTGTAAAAATTGAAGACTGTAAAATCGCCGCAGCGATAAGAAGAGTCAGAACCCTTAACCAAGTGTTCACTTGCTTAATTCTCCCTTGAATCCAAAATTACATTTAGAAAACTCAAATTTTCTAAGGATGCAGATAAATCAATTACTATCGATCTAGCGTAATCTGCCTCTAGGTCTGGATCGATCACTCTACCAACCGGAATATCTTGAGGAAAAATACTTCTTCCACCTGAGGTGACTACGACCTCACCAATTGAGACTTCAGCATCAATATTTATTCCTGCATCAAGAATTAGAAGGCCAGGTGATCCATTTCCGCGCGCTAATCCCTCATCTTGAGAATTAACTAGCCTCACACCAACTCTAAAATCGGGATGCGTAGCAAGTCTTACTAAAGAAGTCGATCTATCGACTTCATGCAGATAGCCCACCAATCCAGCTTTTGTGATTACCCCTGCTCCTTCTTTCAGCCCATCATCTGTGCCCTTATTTATCTCAATAACATGACTGTTGTAATTTCCCCCTGGCACTCCAACAATTCGCGCAACGACGGTTTCCAACTCCAAATAATCTATATCTACCTCACCTAAGAGTCTTCCAAGGAGTTCACGGTCAGCTTCATTTCTTAATTCTTCTCCCCTCATTCGTGCTATTTCAACTTGCAGTCGCTCATTTTCTTCATTTACTTTTTCATAATTAAAAATACCGTTCCAAACTGTCTGAAACGGATCGGTTGCCCTGTCGGCTACTTTGCGAAATGGACTAATTACATCTCGAAAACCTTGTTGAAAATCGTCGACAGGAAGAAAATTTCTAAATTGGGCAGTTAGCAAAGTCAAAGCTGCTGCCATTAAAACAAGTAAAACTACCCTTGGTCTATCGCTTGACCTTTTGGCCACGAGTCTTACTCCTGGTTACTACCGAAGAAAATAGTTCCAAAACGATCAATCTCTTCTAATGCTTTTCCAGCACCTAGAACTACAGAGTTCAATGGGTCTGGTGCCATCAGAACTTTCATTCCAATTTCTTCGGTCAGTCTCTCAACAAGCCCTACAAGTAAAGCACCGCCACCTGTTAGCATGATCCCTCTTTCCATGACATCTGCTGCCAATTCTGGTGGAGTGGAATCCAAAGTGACTTTAATTGCGTCAATTATTGCCATTAAAGGAAAAGCCATTGCTTCTCGTATTTCAGTTGTCGTAAAATTCACTGTTCTGGGCAGCCCAGTCGCCAGATCACTTGCATTTACTTCAGCTAGTAGTTCTTTTTCGAGGGGGTAGGCAGAACCAAGTTTCATTTTAATATTTTCCGCAGTTCTAATACCTACGGCTACGCCATGTTCTTGTTTTAAATGCTGAATGATTGCTTCATCAAGCTCATTTCCGGCAATTCGTATTGATTGATTAGAAACAATACCTCCAAGTGAAATCATTGCAACTTCTGTGGTACCTCCACCTATATCTACAACCATGCTCCCTGTAGGTTCCGCAATAGGCAAACCAGCCCCAATAGCTGCTGCCATGGGTTCTTCAATTATGTAAGCAGGTGACCTTGCCCCAGCATGCTCGGCTGCTTCTTGCACCGCTCTTCTTTCGACTCCGGTAACTCCAGATGGTACACAAATAACCATTCTTGGTTTTGCCCATCTTCGACTATGGACTTGCTGGATGAAGTATCGAAGCATTTTTTCACATACATCAAAATCGGCAATTACTCCATCTTCCAACGGGCGGATTGCCTGTATGTGTCCCGGCGTGCGACCTATCATTCTCTTGGCGTCTGCGCCTACTGATAAAACGGTTCCGTCACGAATATCTATAGCTACAACTGAAGGATGATCGAGAACAATTCCGTCACCTCGTACATAGACAAGTGTGTTGGCTGTACCCAAATCAACTGCGATATCGCGGCCACCAAAAAAAGTACTACTTGTGACCTGCTCGATTTGAGTATTCATTACTATTTACTTTCTGATTTCATAGTCAGCGAAAAATTTAAAGCTAATTCTTAATACATACAGTTAAGTACATTACTGTCCCTAGACGTTAGCCGAAGTAAAACGTTTTTACCACTCTGAGCGCACATGTAACCACCCAGAGCGTGATTCATAATTCTGGGAAAAAAATGTCAATTTCACGTGCTGCAGATTCTTCAGAATCAGAACCGTGTATAAGGTTTTCAGGCATTTCAGTACCTAAATCTCCTCTAATGGTTCCTGCCGCTGCCTGAGCAGGGTCCGTTGCTCCCATCAAGCCTCTAGCGACTGCAAACGTTTCCCCTTCACCTTCCAAAACCATAAGCATCGCAGGTGATCTCGACATAAAAGTCACCAACTCATCGTAAAAAGGTTTATCAACATGCTCTTCATAATGGCGTGAAAGAAGTTCAGAATTTAAACTCCTCAACTCGGCGGCGACAATTGTTAAATTCGCTTCTTCAAGACGGCGAATTATCTCGCCAACTAATTTTCTCTCCACAGCGTCTGGTTTACACATTACAAAAGTTCTACTCATGAGAACATGCTATGCCTTTAAACAAAGTTAGATGCGGTGTATCTAAATTTCTAAGGTTGTTGAATTTGATGCCTCGACTGCACGTCGAACTTCGGAAATATTGTAAAAAGAACCTGCCGCAACTATTAAATCCTCCTCGTTGCCTATTCTCAATGCTTGCAAAGTTGCTTCGTACGGATTCTCTGCTCTCTCCACATCCAAGCCAAGTCTCAATGCAACCTCTTCCAACTCTTGAGCATCTACTGCCCTTGGGGAAGGTGCAGTGAAAACAACGACTAGATCAGGAGAAATAACCTTAAGTTCTCTCAGTATTTCTTCCGGAGAATGAGGTTTCAGTATCCCCAAGATCAAGATTCTACGACTCTCTGGGAAAACGTCATTTACGGTCTCCGCCAGATGATTTGCTGAATCCTTATTGTGTGCTCCGTCTACCAAAACTACAGGTCGACGCGAAAGAATCTCTAAACGTCCTGGAATTGACAATTGTCCAAAAGCATCCTCGATAACTGTTTCTGGAATTGGCCCTTCCAAAAAAACTTCAGCAGTGGCTAAGGACAAGGCGGCATTTTGAGCTTGACGTTTTCCGTGTAAAGGCAAAAAAACTTCTTCATACTCTCCAAAAACGCCCTTTACATTTATCACTTGTCCACCAACGGCAGGAATAGATTCCTCAAGCAGAAAGTCCTTTCCATATTGAAATACTGGTTCTGGACTTTCCGCTAGAAACAAGTCGAGGACATCCTCTTCAGGGTTACCCAAAAGCAACGGTTTACCATCAACAATTATCCCAGCTTTTTCAGCTGCTATTGCCCTTCTCCAACCTTCTAAACCGTCAGTATGATCTTTTCCGATATTCGTAATAACAGCAATTTCTCCTTCAAGGACATTAGTTGCATCAAAGCGTCCAAGTATTCCAACTTCAACAACAGCTGCGTCAACTGCCTCATTGCTAAATAGTAAAATCGCCGATGCAGTCAGCAGTTCAAAATAACTTGGCTCCAAGTTATTGCTCTCTACATATTGAGAAACGTCAAATATGACTTCTGCGAACATCTCTTCAGTGATCTGGGAACCCGCCAGGGTAAATCTCTCTCTAATACTGTCAACATGTGGACTCATATAAGAGCCGACCCTAAGTCCATTTGAAGAAAGGAGCGACTCAGTCATACTCACAACAGAACCTTTTCCATTGGTTCCGGTTACATGTATAGCGTTCAAGTCCTTATGAGGCTCTCCCATACATGCAACCAGCTCAGACATTGCAGCCAAACTCAAACCGTGAATACGTCCTGCAGTAGCCTCTCTGTTTATAAAACGATCCAAGAACTGCAGAGCTTCTCTAAATTCCATACCTATCTAGGATATTGTTAGTGGACTTAAGAAGCAGCCCGGTCTGTGTGATCTTCGTCTCTGGATTCAATTTTAGGAAGACCGCGCTGAATTACCGTTTCAGCGTCCACAACAACACGACCTGCCGTACTGTCACCAGGTAATTCATACATGGGGTCCAGAAGAACTTCCTCGAGTATCGCCCTCAAACCACGAGCACCAGTTCCTCTTTCAAGAGCTTGCTCTGAAATAGCATCTAAAGCTTCTTCAGTTACCTCAAGTTCAATATCTTCGAATTCGAAAATTTTCTCATACTGTTTTATTAAAGCATTTCTAGGTTCAGTCAATATCTTCTTCAAGGCTTCAACATCAAGTTGTGAAACTGTAGCGACTACAGGTAGTCGCCCAATAAATTCCGGTATCAAACCAAATTTGACTAGGTCCTCAGGTAAAACTCCCGAAAAAAGTGTTCCTAAATCCTTCTCCTGAGCAGAACGTATATCAGCTCCAAAACCAACACCTGAACCACCAAGACGGGTTTCTATCGTTTCTTCAAGTCCCGCAAATGCTCCTCCGCAAATAAACAAAATATTAGTTGTATCAATTTGAAGAAACTCTTGATGAGGGTGCTTTCTTCCACCTTGAGGAGGGACAGCAGCCTTAGTGCCTTCTAGAATCTTCAAAAGTGCTTGTTGAACCCCCTCACCTGAAACATCTCTTGTTATTGAAGGGTTTTCGCTCTTTCTAGCTACTTTGTCGACTTCATCAATATAAATTATTCCAGTTTCAGCTTTCTTAATATCATAATCAGCAGCCTGTATAAGTTTAAGGAGAATATTCTCTACATCTTCTCCCACATAGCCAGCTTCAGTTAGAGCTGTAGCGTCCGCTATTGCGAACGGCACATTTAGCATCCTTGCCAGAGTTTGAGCCATTAGGGTTTTACCGCACCCTGTAGGCCCTATAAGAAGAATGTTAGATTTTGCAACCTCTACGTCATCCACCGAAACGCTTGCAGCTTTTATTCTCTTGTAGTGATTGTAAACAGCTACAGAAAGTATTTTCTTGGCTTTAGACTGACCAACAATATATTCATCAAGAAAAGAAAATATTTCACGAGGTTTTGGTAACTCTGTCAGGGTGAACTCGGAAGTTTCTGAAAGCTCCTCTTCGATTATTTCATTGCAGAGGTCAATGCATTCGTCACATATGTAAACACCAGGACCAGCTATTAATTTCTTTACCTGCTTTTGTGTTTTACCACAAAATGAGCACTTGAGGAGTTCTCCGCCTTCTCCAAACTTTGCCACTTTAAATCGCCCTTTCCTGTATTTTCTCGTCCACTATTTCGACCAGATTAGGTAACTGCCGAAATAGGCCCGCTATTGTCCGCAAGATCTCTTGAATCGATCACTTCATCAATTATTCCATATTCCACTGCCTCGGATGCAGTCATTACAAAATCACGATCTGTATCGTCATGAATCTTTTCAGTTGACTGACCAGTGTGTTTAGCTAAAATTTCCTCTAACTGAACTTTTAATCTTTGAATTTCTCGTGAAGCTAGCTCTATATCTGATACCTGCCCTTCAGCTCCGGCATAAGGCTGATGAATAAGAACCCGAGCATGAGGAAGAGCGAGCCTTTTACCTTTGGAACCAGCCGCGAGTAATACCGCTGCTGCGGAAGCTGCCTGCCCGAAACAAATTGTCGTTATATCAGGCTTTATATATTGCATGGTGTCGTAAATTGCGAACAGTGCATTAATGTCTCCTCCGGGAGAATTTATATAAAGACTTATATCACGATCCGGATTCTCCGACTCAAGGTGTAAAAGTTGAGCAGAAACCAAGTTTGCCACTGCATCATCTATAGGCGTCCCTAGGAAAATAATGTTTTCTTTTAAAAGGCGCGAATAAAGATCGAAAGCCCTTTCCCCACGATTTGTCTGTTCAACAACCGTTGGAACTAAATAATTACTAATGCTTAAGTCAGCAAGAGTCATGATTAATCATCTCCATCATTGTTTTCTTGGTCGACAATTTGATCATCCATCAAATCATCTTCGCTCAGATCGTCCGCACTTACATCATCATTTTCGCTTATTTTTGAGGTCATGTCAGGGATATCTGGTTCTTTGACCTCCAAAATAGAGGAATCTACTCGATTTCCTTCCTCATCCAAGAGGTCAACTCGGTCAAAAACCCACTGTAAAGCTGCCTCTTTTGCTATGTCTGCGCGTACATCAATTAGTCTTCCAGACTGTTTCAGAGCATCATGAAGCTCTTCGGCTTTCATCTGCATTTGTGCAGCCATATTTCCTAAATAGTTTTCAAAGGCTTCTTCCTCTTCATCTAAATATTCGACGTGAGCAACCGCACGCAAACCTAAATCAATACGAGCTGAAACCTCCGCTGTCTCGCGAAAATCTTCTCGTATTGTTTCAATTTCACCACCCGTGACTTCTAGATATTTATTCAGTTCAAGACCTTGCGAATTAAGTCTCATTTCCAAGTCTCTGATTCTCCGATCAATCTCAATTTCTATTAATTCATCAGGAAGTTCCATTTCAATTAGATCACCTATTGCTTTAGCAATTAAATCACGAGCTAACATCCCTACCTGTTCAAATTTTGTTTCATTCATTCGATGTCGGAGATCAACTAACAGCTCATCGGATGTCTCAAATTCGGATACCTGAGAAGCAAAATCATTATCAACCTCGGGTAAGAGACGAATCTGGACTTGGCCCACTTTGATAGTTATTGAGAATGAACTTTCTTCATCGGTTGGAGGTTTTGCTTCAAATTCGAGATGGTCTCCCTTTGAGCTGCCAATCAGATATTCATCTACTTCAGGCAGGATCGTGGCACTGCCCACTTCATAGAGGTATTCAGTTGCACTTAGACCGGAAACTGCTTCACCGTTCTGTTTTCCTTCTATGTCGATTGTGACAAGGTCACCCACTTCAGCAGGTTTTTCAGCTTCTTCAAGTGTCGCTAAATGTTTTCTCATCGAATCCAGCTGGGTTTGAAACTCTTCTTCAGTTATTTCTGGAGATGGAACTTCTATTTCCAAAGACCCGTGCCCGCTTATAGAGGGTTTAGGTCTAATAGGGACAATCGCTTCAAATGTTACGGGACCGTGGCTTATATCGCTTGTAATTTCAATTTCCGGCGGACCAATTGCATCCACTTCATTCTCAATCAAAGCTCTTCCGTAATAGGTTGGCAATGACTGCTCGAGTGCGTCTTGCCTCCCAGCAGCCGGTCCTAATCGTGCCTCGATTACTTTCCGCGGGATTTTTCCTGGCCTGAAGCCCGGGAGTTTTATATTTTTCGACATTCTTTTTAAAGCTTCGCCAACTTCACGGTCGAATTCTTCATTTTCTATTACGACACTTAACTTAACTTTGTCGTCATCTTGGGTTGTTATTTTTGAATCCACAGACATGGGAGTGTATCGCCACAGTCACTTCTATAAACATCATGATTCTCTCTAATTTGCATCTCAGAACAGACTCTGACCGCTACCATCGATATTGACTGCGGGTGTAGTTCAACGGCTAGAACCTCAGCCTTCCAAGCTGATGATGGGAGTTCGATTCTCCTCACCCGCTCAAAACTGCACCAACTAATGTCGTTTCTATACAGGCATATAGGCATAAGACGCAATAAGACTTAGAAATTAAAGAATCTATGTTGCAAAATTTCTTGGTTTTTTTACCCATACCCCTCTAGCATCGGCTTGTGTTAATTGCTCAAATTTCTGACCTTCACATTCGTGATCATCTAGGAATGTTTGGCGAACTAGTAGACACTTCAAAAACTTTAGAAAAAGCAATTCAGCTGCTGAATGCTCTTGACCCTCAACCAGATGTGGTGCTAGTTACGGGTGATTTAACTGATGACGGAACTAAAGAACAGTACTCTCAGCTGCTTGAAATCATCTCTTCTTTAAATACACCATGGCTGCCTCTTCCAGGTAATCATGACGATTACGCAGAGTTCATTAACGCCTTTTCCTCGAAACTTCCTGATGACTTACCGGAGAACCACTGCAGCTATGTAATCAATGACTTTCCAGTAAGACTGGTTGCTTTAGATACTTCCCTACCTGGACAGCATGACGCTCTTTTCAGTGATGAACATGAACTTTGGCTTTCAAATGTCCTTTCACTAGAGAAAGACAAAGCAACACTTATCTTTACCCACTTTCCCCCGTTTGAAACTGGTATAAATTTCATGGACCTTTCTGGTTTAAAGTCTGCTGATCGTCTAGAAAAAATAATCAGAAACAACCCTCAAGTCAAGTTGGTAGTTGCAGGACATTTGCATCGACCTATTCAAACATCATTTGCTTCCACCATGGTCTCTGTATGCCCATCTACTGGCAATCAATTAAAACTTGATTTGAATCCGAAAAACGGTTCTGCCGTAGATGAGCCTCCAGGTTTCCAGCTCCATCTATGGAAAAATAATCGTTTCGTTACCCACACCGGAGTGATCTGGGATGGGAAAGAACTTGACATGTCTCAATACGTTGCATATGTGAACGAGAAAATTTCAAAAAACGAAGGAATCAGAAAAGACTGAAATACCGACTTTTGCTAGCAACTTATTTGTAGAGTCAATACCTATGTCTGAGATTCAAATTAATGAACATCCGCGCCGAGATCAGGTTTTTACGCCTGAGGCAACAGGCTTTATTGCCAATCTAGTTCGGGAGTTTCGCGATGAGCGAAATGAACTGCTCGATGCCCGTAAAGTTCGACAAGCAGATTTTGAATCCGGTTCAAGGCCGAACTTCTTAGAAGAAACTGAAGAAGTTCGAGAGGGAGACTGGAAAGTGTCTTCTCCTCCGGCAGAAATAGCGGACCGTCGAGTCGAGATCACAGGCCCGACGGAACGCAAGATGATGATCAACGCCCTTAATTCAGGGGCAAGAGTGTTTATGGCCGATTGTGAAGACTCTTCAACCCCTACTTGGGAGAATGTTCTAGAAGGACAAATAAACATACGTGATGCTTTTCGCCGTGAACTGGCTCTCGAAACGGAAGATAAAAAATATCGACTAAACGAGGAAATAGCGACACTGTTTATAAGACCCAGAGGATGGCACCTTTCCGAGAAAAACGTTGTAATCGACGACCTACCAGCACCTGCAAGTTTAATTGATTTTGGACTCGTGGTATTCCATAACGCACAAAATTCGATCCAACGCGGAACTGGACCTTATTTCTATCTACCCAAACTTGAAAGTCACAAAGAAGCCCGCCTCTGGAACAAAGTGTTTTGCTACGCTCAGGAAACCCTCGGCATACCTCACGGCTCAATTAGAGCAACCGTGCTCATCGAAACAATTCTTGCTGCATTCGAAATGGATGAAATACTTTATGAACTCAAAGATCATTCCGCAGGTTTAAATGCTGGGAGATGGGATTATATTTTCAGCGTTGCTAAGAAGTTTTGTTCAGACCCCGCTTTTGTTTTACCAGATCGTTCTGATGTCACTATGACAGTTCCTTTTATGCGCGCTTATACAGAACTAATGGTTTCAACATGTCATAAACGAGGAGCGCATGCAATTGGTGGCATGAGTGCCTTTATACCAAACCGCAGAGACCCCGAAGTAACAGAGGAAGCTCTTGAAAAAGTTGCAGCAGATAAAAGTCGTGAAGCAACAGACGGATGTGATGGCACTTGGGTCGCACACCCTGATCTAGTTGAAATCGCAATTGAAGAATTTAATAAGGTTCTTCAAGACAAACCTAATCAAATAGACCGTCTCAGAGAAGATGTCTCTGTATCAGCTCAGGACCTACTTTCAATAGATCAAACAGGAGGAGCAATAACACTTGAGGGTCTGAGGATCAACGTGGAAATAGGTCTGCGTTACATCGCTTCATGGTTAGCAGGTACCGGTGCTGCTGCGATCAACAACCTTATGGAGGATGCTGCCACTGCAGAAATCAGTAGAGCACAAGTATGGCAATGGGTTAAGCACAAAAAAGAATTAGATAATGGCGAAACTGTGACTACTGACCTAGTAAAAAACATCATCCAAGAAGAAATAGCTGCTATAGAAGAAGATATGGGAACAGAACAATTCAACACGTTTCCCTTTGATCAAGCAAAGAAAATTTTCGAAGAAGTTGCTTTAGCGGATGAATTTGTGGATTTCTTAACCTTGCCGGCTTACGAAATCATCAATTAACAGATTCAAGATTATTAATTAGGAAGGCACAGATGAAAGAAAGTTTCAACAAGCAGGTAGAGGATCTTGAAAAAGACTGGGCTAACAATGACCGCTGGAATGGAGTCAAAAGAGACTATTCGGCCAAGGACGTGGTTCGTCTAAGAGGATCTATACTCCCCCAGTATTCCTTAGCTGAGCATGGAGCGAAGTTACTTTGGGAAAGACTCAACGACATGGATTATGTTCATGCTCTAGGAGCTCTAACTGGTGGACAAGCAATTCAGTATGTCAAGGCAGGTCTTCCAGCAATCTATCTGTCTGGCTGGCAGGTGGCGGGTGACGCTAATCTCTCTGGAGAAATTTATCCGGATCAAAGTTTATATCCTGTCAACTCTGTTCCTTCAGTTGTTGAAAGAATCAACAATGCCCTTAGGCGTGCAGACCAAATTGAATGGACTGAAAACAATGGCGAAGCGACTCGAGAATGGATGGCTCCCATTGTCGCTGACGCTGAAGCTGGTTTTGGTGGAGCGTTAAACGTATTTGAGCTAACTAAAAGCATGATCGAGGCTGGTGCTGCAGGTGTCCACTTGGAAGACCAACTTTCTTCTGAGAAGAAATGTGGCCACATGGGAGGCAAAGTTTTAATACCAACCCAGCAACATATTCGGACTCTCACAGCTTCACGTTTAGCAGCAGATGTGATGGGCGTTCCTACAGTTCTAATTGCGCGAACTGATGCCCTAGGTGCAAATCTGATAACTAGTGACATAGACGACAGAGACAAAGAGTTCCTTACCGGCGAACGAACTACAGAAGGTTTTTTCGCCACAGAGCCTGGAATGGCAACTCCTATTATGAGAGGTTTAGCTTACGCTCCTTATGCTGATTTGATTTGGTGCGAAACAAGTACACCAGATTTAGATGAAGCTAAAACTTTTGCAGAAGGAATCCATGCAGAATTCCCTGACAAGATGTTGGCTTACAACTGCTCGCCTTCATTCAACTGGCGATCACATCTAGATGATGAAACAATAGCTAAATTTCAAAAAGAGCTAGGTGCTATGGGCTACAAATTCATATTTATTACTCTTGCTGGGTGGCATGCATTAAACGCTTCAGCTTTTGATCTTGCTGTTGGATATGAAGACAGCGATATGAGCGCTTATGTAGATCTGCAGGATCGTGAGTTTGGAATGGAATCTGAGGGTTACTCTGCTACACGCCATCAACGTGAAGTGGGTGCCGGTTATTTCGACGATGTTTCGACAGTCATCACTGGTGGCTCTGGCTCAACTCTGGCGCTATCAGGTTCAACAGAAGAAGAACAATTCTGATTAGAAGTGGTATTCGGACGGAAATTTAAACTAGATAAATAAAGCATGAGATCGTTTTCAAAACTAGTTTTTCGATACCTGTTAACTATTGTTTCTGTTATTTTTTCTATTTCCATTATTGCCATCGTTCCTGCATCAAGTTCAACCACTTCTCTAGGAGTAGTAGTTGAAAACGGTGTAATTTTTCCAATTGTTCAAAACACCGAATTAGGAAGGATAGTAACAACCCCTTGCAACACTGAAATTATTCACAATGGGGAACAACTCTTAGAATCAGTTGACATTGTGCTCGATCCAGGTCACGGGGGCCCAGAAACTGGCTCCGTGGGAGCCAATGGACTTGTTGAAAGAGACCTAAATCTCACAGTCACGCTTCTGGTTGAAAAAGAACTTACGTCCCTGGGCTATACGGTTGTACTCACACGTAATACTGACCTTCATATGCCTATTCGCCAAAGAACGGCAATAGCTAACGCTCTTTCTCCGAAAGTGTTTGTTTCAATTCACCATAATGGAGGCGCTGTAAGAAGATCTGATGTTCCTGGTACTGAAACTTTTCACCAAGTTAACAACTCAGAATCTCAGCGTTTGGCTGGTCTGTTATTTGAAGAAGTTTTTGAGTCATTAAAAAATTACTGGGTTCCTTGGGTTAACACTGTTCACAATGGCGCATCTTCAAGACTTTCTGAGCCAGGTCGTGATGCTTATGGCATACTTCGAAATACTCCTAACGTTCCTAGCGCCATAGTCGAAGCGGTATACCTTTCAAATCCGCCTGAAGCTGACCTTATGCTTCTACCTGAAGTGCAGCAGGTTGAAGCAGAGGCCATAACAAGAGCCATCCACCGTTTTATTTCAACTTCAGACCCCGGTTCTGGCTTCAAACCTTCCTTTATTGATGGTGCGATGACAGGCACTGGAAGTGCTAGGGGTTGTGTTGACTCTAAATATGAAGAGGATTTGAGAGTCACTACTGCTTACAGCAACGATGAATTTGAATCACTAACTGCTGCAGCTAGAAAAGCTGGTATGAGCGTCGAGGAATTTCAATTGTTTGGCGTGCACGCTTTAGATCTTTTTTTAAAGTTGGACTCAGACAGTGACTCTTTCGAAGAAAAAATTCCCGCTCCTGTTATTTCCGGCTCCAACGTTTCAAACGTTAGTTGGTCCGCCGAAAGTCAAGTTGCTCTTGCAAGAGTTGGCAGGGCTTACGGCTTTAGCTCTTCAGAAGTTCAAAAACTTGGAGCAACACTAATGGTATTTCTAACTAACTTAGAATAATTAGTGCCTAGTTTAAATCTGGAGGTTTCCGATCAGCTTTTAAATCAGATCGGCGTTTTTTAACTTCCAGTCTCCTTTCGTTTGATTTACGACTTGGTTTAGTCGGTTTTCTTTTTTTCTCAACGTGGAGAGCTGTAATAAGAATTTTTTCCATTCGCTGAAGTGCTCTGTTTCTGTTCCTATTTTGCGATCGAGTTGAGT
>Ga0208261_1000134_pt1 | contig 30199 bp, 31 predicted proteins | sample Knorr_S7_td_DCM__FD_185595 | JGI IMG/M metagenome (GOLD analysis project Ga0208261, IMG submission 185595) | Marine microbial communities from Southern Atlantic Ocean transect - Knorr_S7_td_DCM_ad_131m_LV_B (SPAdes) (version 3) | ecosystem: Environmental > Aquatic > Marine > Oceanic | place...
AAGTAATCTACTATGAAGATAAAAAACATCTCCAGGATACGCTTCACGACCTGGAGGCCTACGTAGCACAAGCGACATTTGACGATATGCAACAGCTTGCTTAGATAAATCATCATAAATAATTAGAGCATGCTTCCCATTATCTCTAAAATATTCTCCCATAGCACAACCTGAATACGGAGCAATAAATTGCAGTGGTGCTGCATCAGATGCATTTGCAGCTACAACAGTTGTATAATCCATTGCACCTGCTTCTTCTAGCTCAGAAACAATAGATGCTACAGTTGACGCTTTTTGTCCAATTGCTACATAAATACAAAAAACAGGTTCGTTAGTTTCATGAGTATATTTCTGATTAATAATAGTATCTACAGCAATTGCCGTTTTCCCGGTTTGGCGATCACCAATAATTAACTCTCTTTGACCTCTACCAATTGGAACCATACTATCTATTGGCTTAATACCTGTTTGAAGTGGTTGTTTAACTGGATGGCGAGCCATTACGCCAAGTGCTTTTCTTTCAATTGGAAGTGAATCTTTTGAATTAATGGATCCTTTTCCATCCATTGCTTGCCCTAATGGGTCTACTACGCGCCCTACCATGGCATCCCCTACAGGAACTTCAACTACACGACCTGTTCGTTTTGCTAAATCTCCTTCTTTAACTAAACTACTATCACCAAATAATACAAGTCCAACATTGTCCTCTTCTAAATTCAATGCCATTCCAAATGTATCATTTGGTAGTTCAACTAATTCTGAACTCATTACGTTCTCTAAACCAGAGACTCTGGCGACACCATCACCAACTGAAATAATTTCACCTACCTCACTTACGTCAACTGAACCTTCAAATTTTGCAATTTGTTCTTTTAATAATGCCGTAATGTTATCTGTGTTAATATCCATAATTTCCCTTAAATAAATTATTGTTGAATTAAATCTTTCCTAAGATTTTCCATTTTTGTTTTAATTGAAGCATCTAAAAAAACATTGTCAATTCTTAGCTTTAAACCACCTATTAAAGAAGAATCAACTAACGTAGAAAATTCTGTGTTTTTACCTATAATTTTCTCTATCTGTTTTTTAAGCTCTTCTTTTTCTTCTTTAGATAATTCATCTGCAGTATGTGCTGAAACTGTTGCAATATTTAATTCATTCTTTACCAATGAATTAAAATAAAAAGAAAAATTTCGTAAAAAGATGATTGGATTATCATCAGCATACAAAACAATCAATTCTCTTACAATAGGGTGAAGCAAATCCTTAAAAACAGAATGAATTAATTCACCTTTTTGATCCATTGAGAATCTTTTAGACTGAAGAAAACCACGCAATTGAGCATTATCTTTTAAAAGAAAGATTATCGTATTAATCGATGCTTGGACGTCTGCAATTACATTTTGTTCTTTGGAAATTTTCATAACCACAGAAGCAATATGTTTAGTTTTTTCCTTATGCTTCATATCCTTTTATATGCTTTAATGATTCATTAATTAATGATTTATTATCTTCTTCATTAAGATTCTTTTTTACTAATTTTTCAGCAATAGACAATGATAAACCAACCACTTCACCTTTTATTTCAGCAATAGCTTTATCTTTTTCTACCTGTATTTGCTCCTTTGCCTGCTCTAAGTTTGTGACAGCCTCTTCTTTTGCTTTAAGTAAAGTACTCTCTTTCAATTGATCAGCGGCTTTTTTCCCTTCGCTTACAATTGCTTGAGCTTCAGATCTTGCCTGTGCAATTATTTCATCTCCCTCAGTTGTTAAACGTTCAAGCTCTTTACGTGCTTTCTCCGCATTTTCAAGTGAGTTTGTAATTTCATCCTCCCTTTTTTCTAATGCATTTAATAAGGGTTTCCAAGCAAACTTAGATAACAACGTTAGAAGAATTAAAAAGGTTATAATAGTCCAGACAAATAATCCTGGATCCAGTTGTACTAGTGGATTATCCACAATAAGCTCCTTTTGATATTTATTATTACAATCTAATTATTTCATTAAAACAATTAGAAGAACAAATACTTCAGCTAGGATAGCAACACCTTCAAGTAAGAATAAAGGTAGATTTACAGCCCCAGTGATTTTGTCTGCTGCTTCAGGTTGTCTAGCAATTCCATCTGCAGCTGCTGCTGCAAAACGACCAATTCCTAAACCTGCACCTACAACAATAATACCTAAGCCAATCGCGGCTCCAAAATAATGAAGAACTTCCATTATTTTACCTCTCTTTCATTTTAGTTAATGATGAACGTTAATGGCCATGCCTATAAACACAGCCGATAATAGCGTAAAAACATACGCCTGTACAATTACAACAATTATTTCTAAACCAGAAATTGCAGCTGCCATAGGAACAGAAATAATGGCAACACCAATACCCGCTAAAACACTGTGAAACATATCTGCAAAAATAGCCATAAATGATAAGATTGCTAATAGCGCAATATGACCTCCTGTCATATTAGCAGCCAATCGCATAGTTAGAGCAAAAGGTTTCACAAACATACCTATTATTTCAATAGGAATAAGAATCACATATACAAAAGCTGGAAGCCCATGAGGAACAAGATTTTTCCAATGTTGCACAAATCCATGTGCGCGAACTCCAGCAATAATTATAGAAGAGAAAGTGATAAATGCTAAAGCTGCGGTTACATTAAAATTACCTGTAGCAGTTGGCCCTCCATGCAGTAATCCATTAATAAAATTATGATTATCACTATATGGTACATGTAAAATAAATCTATTGATAACCCCAAGCAGGTCAAAGATAGGTATCATACCAATTGCATTGGCGAAGAAAATAAAAAATAAGAATGTCAGTATAAGTGGAGCCCAGTTATTAACCCATTTAGAACCAACATTTGGTTTTACAATAGTATCACGAACAAAGGTTACAATAATTTCAATAAAATTCATGAGACCAGATGGAATTAATTTATTTTGCTTAACGAATTTTTGAACAGGAATGATCACAAATAAACCAACAGAAACAGCTACAATCCATAACATAAGCACATGTTTTGTTACAGACATATCTATATTATATAGATGAGGCAAGTGCAAGATAGGATGTTCTATATCTGAGTTGGAAACATGGTGAATAATATTATCACCAACTCGTTCCATCACACTTACCGCTTCATGGTCACCAGAGCTACCTAACATATAATCTTAAAATATAATCAACTGTTATTTATAAATGATTTTAAAACATAAGCTTCTGTTAAATGAAGCATTAAAAAATAGCTTGTGAAACTAATAATAAATGGTGTCGGATTAAAAGACATAAAACTAAAAATAGTGATTATTATTATTCCATAAAGAATCATTTTTGTTATCATAGCAAAACTAAAATATTTTGTTAGGTTTAATGGACTTTTATTATGAAAAAAATGAGTGAGCGAAACAGAAAATAAAAAAATAATCCAGGGGAAAATCATCCCTAAAAATATCTCTCTACTCATAACAGGGAAAAAAGAGCTTAATAACCCCCATGTTCCAAAGCAAATCATGGTGATGTATATAATTAACCTCATCATTTATTTAGGCCACAAAGTTTTTGCTAATTCATAAAAGCCTATTACCAATCCAATAATAAGCCCAAATAATGTAAACCATGGCAAAGTATCATAACGAGAATCAAGATAATATCCAAAAATACAAAACAAAGTCACTCCACCTATTAATGTATATGAAGCGGATGCAGCTGGGGCTGATTGTGCTAAAAATCTCTGAATATAATAGAAATAATTCTTACTAGGGCTTCCCTTTGATTTAGGCATTTGGATCGGCGGGTGAAGCCATGGTAAATCTAGGCTTTGGTTCCTTTAGAGATGAATCAATAGTATTCTCTTTATTACCAATAACACTACATGAACCTTGAAATTGAGCACCATCTTCAATTATTAGACTTGAGTATAATAAATCACCAATTATTTCAGATTTTCTGCCCAAAACAATTTTATTAGACACAGAAATATCTCCTTTTAAGCTACCCCCAATATGAGCATCGCTTGCTTGAACATTGCCAAATACTTTACCAGAAATAGTAATCCGTAAAGGCCCATCTGTTTGTATATCTCCATATACAGTACCATAAATAATGATTCCACCTTTTAAGGAGATTGGGCCGTTTACTACTGCTCCATTTCCAATCATTGTTTGAACATTTTTAAAATCTATTTTAGCCATTTTACTCTACACTTAAATTTTTCTCATTGTACTCAGGGAAGAATTCCAGAGGATCCAAAGGATTCGATCCCTCCCAAACTTCAAAATGTAAGTGTGGACCAGAAGAAATACCAGTATTTCCTGCAAGTGAAATCACATCACCGCGCTTTACAATATCACGTTTTTCTACAAGATTAACTTGATTATGACCATAAAATGTAAAATAATCGTTTCCATGATAAATAATTAACATATTTCCTAAGTCAGTTGACCAGCCAGAAAAGATGACTACTCCTGATGCTGATGCAACAACTGGATCACCTTCTTTTACAGAAATATCAATGCCATAATGATTACTTTTCCATATATGAGGCCGAATAATCATTCTCTGAGTTATATACCCATCAATTGGTGCTTTTGTAGGGATATTACTAATTTGATTTGTTGAATACTCACTACTTCTATTATTTATTGATGAAACTCCACTGATACTATCTAAATCATCCGTAAAAGAATATAAATCATTATCAGATCCAAGATTTTTTCTTAAAAGCTCATCCATTTGTTGCAGGCGTTGTAAATCATGGGACAGTTCCATTACCTTTAATCTTTCAGCCGCAAGCGTATTATAATCTTCTTTCATTTTTTGATATTCAATTGATTTTGGAATCAATAAATAGCCAGCAAACAAAATTATAGTAAAAATAGAAATTATCGTAAACACGCTAAGTAATAACCAGCTTCTTCTGAATGAAAAACTTTTTCCTTCTGACTCGTTATCAGGAATAAGTAATACTGTATATTTATTTGGTTTCATGAAATTAATTAATCAATAGATCTCAATAAATCTAAAATTCTATCAAAGTCATCATCAGAGAAAAAATGTATTTCAATATCTCCTCCTTTTTTTGAATGATGAATTTCTACCTTAGTACCTAATATTGTAATCAATTCGTCCTCTATCATTTTTAAAGGGGAACTTGACTTCCTTATTTTTTTAGAAGTAACACTTACCTTTTTAGTTGATTTTCCTTTTGCAATTGCTTCGGCTGCGCGAACACTTAGATTCTTTGAGACTATCAAATCAAATAATCTGTTCATCCCTCTGCTTGTTTTCATCATTAGGATAGCCCGTCCATGCCCTGCAGAGATAGTTTGACTACGTAAACTGTTTATTATATTTCTAGGGAGCTTTAATAATCTTAAGGCGTTTGAAACTGTTACGCGTTTTTTACCAACTGACTTTGCTATACTATCTTGAGAATGATTATACTTACTTTGTAAAACTGCAAAGCCTTCAGCTTCATCAATAGGATTTAAATTTTCTCGTTGAATATTTTCAATCAATGCTATTTCCATTAATTCTGATTCATCTGAAATAGATACTATATATCCAGGAATTTCTTTTAATCCTGCATGTTTTGAAGCTCTCACTCTTCTTTCACCAGCAATTAAAATAAATTGGTCATTATCTTTTTTGACTGTAATAGGAGTAATAACTCCTTTTTTTCTAATAGAAGCAATTAGTTCTTGAAGACTTTTTTTATCTAACCCATCTTTTCTTGGCTGTAATGGATTAGTCACAATATTATTAATAGGGATCGGCATAACTCCAGATTCTAATGGAGGTTTATTAGATGTTCCTTGAATTAATGCTTCTAACCCTTTACCAAGACGTTTAGTGGCCATTATCAATTATCTCCTCAATTAACTTCATGTAATCCTGTGTCCCCACTGAATTTGCATCGTATAATAAAGCTGGTTTACCATAGCTAGGTGCTTCACCAAGTCGTACATTTCGATGAATTACAGTTTTAAATAACTTATCACCAAAATAACTCTTAACCTCATCTAAAACTTGTTTAGATAGATTCAATCTAGCATCAAACATTGTTATTAAAACTCCTGCAATATTTAATTTTTTATTTAAATGTTGTTGGACTAATCGAACAGTATTTAATAATTGGCCTAAACCTTCTAAAGCATAATACTCTGCTTGAATAGGAATGATTAACTCATCTGCAGCAGTTAAACAATTTAATGTTAATAAACCAAGGGATGGTGGGCAATCAATAATTATATAGTCATATTTCTTTTTAACAGTTTTTAATGCTTTTTTTAGTTCTAATTCTCTACCTATAACGCTCACTAACTCGATTTCAGCTCCAACTAGGTCATTGGTTGAAAGAACCGAATCTAAATATTTAAATTCAGTTTTTGATATAACCTCTTTAATAGGAATTTGTCCTACCAAGGTATCATATATATTATATCCTGATTTATTAATAATTATTTCACTGATTCCCGTTGAAGCATTTGCTTGAGGATCCATATCAATAATTAATGTTTTAAACTCACTAACCGCAAGACTTGCAGCAATATTTACAGAAGAAGTTGTTTTACCAACTCCTCCTTTTTGATTTGTTAAAGCGATTATTTTGGCCATTATTATAATTAAGGAATATATTTATATACCAACAAAACAAGAGTAATTTAATTTGGTAATAAAGGTTTAACAAGTAGGTTGCTTGATATATTATTAAACTTTTATATGTTTAAGTAAAAATTTTTAGAATGAAATCATTAGTAAAAAATATTATTTTCTGATTAGAGTATCAATGAAAGCAATTGTAAAAAAATATTCTAAACACGGGTTAAGTATTGAAGATATGCCTATTCCTGAAATTGGTACTAATGACTTATTGATTAAGGTTTTGAAAACTGCAATTTGTGGAACCGATAATCATATTTATAAATGGGACAAATGGGCTCAAGAGCATATTAAACCTCCCATAATAATAGGGCATGAATTTATTGGAATAGTAGAAAATATTGGTGATGGTGTAACTCATTATAAAAAAGGAGATTTAGTTTCTGGAGAAGGTCATATAACATGTGGATATTGTCGTAATTGTCGTGCAGGAATGAGACATTTATGTCATAAAACTATTGGAATTGGAATTGATCGAAATGGAGCATTCGCTGAATATTTGTCTCTACCTGAGAGCAATATTTGGCCAGTTCACAAAGATATAAGCATTGATATAGCCTCATTTTTTGATCCGTTAGGGAATGCAGTTCATTGTGCTCTAAGTTATTCAATGGTTGCAGAAGATGTCTTAATTACTGGAGCAGGACCCATTGGATGTATGGCAGCTTCAATATGTAAAGTTCTAGGCGCAAGGAATGTGGTTGTAAGCGATAATAATAGTTACCGATTAAATCTTGCAAGTAAAATGGGTGCAGATAAGGTAGTAAATATAAGTAAAGAAAATATTGAAGACTGTTTTCAAGAATTAAAAATTTCTAATGGTTTTGATATAGGTCTTGAAATGTCAGGAAATCCCGATGCATTAAAAGATATGATACGTACAATGTATCATGGTGGGAAAATTGCGCTATTGGGCATTCTTCCAAATGACACGATGGTCAAATGGGATGAAATAATTTTTAAAGGACTCAAAATAAAAGGAGTATATGGAAGGGAAATGTTTGAATCGTGGTATAAAATGACTCAACTAATCCGTGGTGGGCTTGATGTTTCTCCAATAATAACACACAAATTTACACCTGACAATTTCCAATCAGCTTTTGAAAAAGTTGAAAGTGGTAAATGTGGCAAGGTAATACTTGATTGGGACTAACTTGATTAAAGAAAACAATAATTTTGTAGAGGATTTAGCTAAAATAAAGGCTGAAGGATTATATAAAAATGAACGCACCATTACTACTCCGCAAGGTGTAACTATTAATACTGAGGAGCATGGTGATGCATTAAATTTTTGTTCTAATAATTACCTGGGATTATCAAATAATAATGAAATAAAAGAAGCTGCTAAAGACGCATTAGAAAAATATGGTTTTGGTATGTCTTCTGTGAGATTCATCTGCGGAACACAGGATATCCATAAAAGATTAGAAAGAAAAATATCTAAATTTTTTGGTTCCGATGATACAATTCTTTACACATCATGTTTTGATGCAAACGGTGGGCTATTTGAAACATTATTGGGCTCAGATGATGCAATTATTTCTGATGAGTTAAACCATGCATCGATAATTGATGGTATACGGCTTAGTAAAGCAAAACGATATCGATTTAAAAATAGAGATATGAATGACCTTGAATCAAAGCTAAGTGAAAGGAATGAATATCGTAATGTTATGATAGCAACAGATGGTGTTTTCTCCATGGATGGACATATAGCAAAAATAGATAAAATTGCAGAATTAGCTCAGCAGTATAATGCCATGGTTATGGTTGATGATTCACATGCTACAGGATTCATCGGAAAGACTGGTCGTGGGTCTGCTGAGTTTGGTGGAGTAATGGATAAAGTGGATATTTGGACATCAACTCTAGGTAAAGCATTAGGAGGAGCATCAGGAGGATTTACTACAGGGAAACAAGAAATTATTGATCTATTAAGACAAAGATCACGTCCATATCTTTTTTCTAATACACTAGCTCCATCAATAGTTGCTGCAGGAATAAAAGCGTTTGAAATACTTTCTTCATCTACAGTTCTTCGAGATAGATTAGAAAATAATACTAATTTTTTTAGAGATGAGATGACCAAAGCTGGTTTTGAAATTAAAGTTGGCACCCATCCAATCATTCCTGTAATGATTCATGATGCAGTTTTAGCCCAGAAAATGGCTGAAATGTTAATAAAAAAAGGGATTTATGTAGTTGGCTTTTTTTATCCAGTTGTTCCAAAAGGTCAAGCAAGAATTCGTGTGCAAATATCTGCAGAAATGGATATGCAACAACTCACAAAAGCGATATCAATATTCACTCAAGTGGGTCAAGAACTAAATATTATAAAATAATATTGAATAAATAAAATTTGGCAGGTCAATATTATGCTCATTATATTCGCAGGCTTTTTTATTAGTAATGAAGTGAAATAATTATGTCTAAAAACCTTACACCTAGATATATAGTAATTGGATTAGTCCTGGCATGGGCGCTTATGACTCTATGGCCGTCAGTTAAGTATCAAATGCTTTCTCCTAGTGATATAGAAGAAATGCGTGAAATGGGTACGCTTGAAAGCTTAGAGAATGATATCATAAAGCAAGGTTTAGATCTTAAGGGCGGTATATACATAGTTCTTGAGGTTGATCTTCCTACTCTTGTTTCAACTCTGGCAATTAATAAAGATTCAAAATTTGAGAAAACATTATCTGATGTTCGAAAAAGTCTGGCAGAAAATACTCAACAAGATTTTTTCACTGTATTTGCTAATAGCGTTTCAACTAATGGACTTCGACTACCACGGTATTATGATGTGGACTATGGTGCAAAACCGGATGATATCCTTGCCAGTCTAAATGAGCAGGCTGATGATGCAATCAACCGCGTATTAGAAATACTACAAAACCGTGTAGACCAGTTTGGGGTTTCTGAACCAACTATTCAAAAACAAGGAAATAGAAGAATAATTGTTGAATTAGCTGGTATACAAGATTCTGATCGTGCCCGATCTCTTTTACAGAGCACAGCTCAATTAGAATTTTGTCTAGTAAAGTCTCCTGAGGTCACGAATGATATCTTATCACAGATCGATAATCTTGTACAAGATAATGAACAATTGGAATCCCTAGTTGCTACAATTAATGAGGATTATGAAAGTGCAGATAGCGATGAACTTGGTGTTAGTGATGATAAAACAGTATCAATTAGTGAACTTTTTGGTGATGATGCAGAAACATCAAAAGATACAAGTGACACTTCAGTTGTAGTAGATCAAAATATATTTCAAGAACGTCCTTTCTCTTCTTTATTAAGAGCTCTTGGTAATGATATTGCGGTTCCAGAGAAAAACCTCTATGCTGTTAAAAAAATTATTAATAGACAAGAAATCCTTGATAAACTTGCTTTAGGAAATGGTCAATTTCTTTTTGCTCCATCTGCTGAAAGTTTTTCTACTAATGATGGTATAGATGAAAAACTAGTTAATATGTATTATTTAGAAAAAGATGCAGATTTAACTGGAGGTGTAATTGAAGAAGCAAATGCAACTATTGGAGGTCAAGGGACTAGCGCTGTTGGTCAACCAATAGTATTATTAGATATGAATAGTGAAGGTGCTAGAACTTGGTCAAGAATAACTGGGGCAAATATTGGCAGACGAATTGCAATTGTTTTAGATAAAAAAGTTCATATGGCTCCATCGATTCGTACAAAAATAAGTGACGGCGGTACCATGATCGAAGGATTTGCAGGCATGGATGAAGCAAAAGATATTGCCATAGTACTTAGAGCAGGGGCCTTACCTGCACCTGTTAATATTATAGAAGAAAGAATTGTTGGACCATCACTTGGTGCAGACTCCGTTAAAAGAGGTACAAACTCTGTGTTGCTTGGTTTAGGCTTAATCATCGTTTTTATGTTCATTTATTATAAGTTATCAGGCTCAATCGCTAATTTTGCATTAATCTGGAACATATTACTTGTATTATCAGTTTTAGCTTCACTAGGAGCAACACTTACCCTTCCAGGAATTGCCGCTTTAATATTAACGGTTGGTATGTCAATTGATGCTAATGTTATCATTTTTGAAAGAATTAGAGAAGAACTTCGAAAAGGAAAATCAGTTCGATCAGCAATAGATGGCGGTTATAATCGTGCACTAACAACTATTATAGATGCAAATGTCACTACGCTAGTTGCAGCTCTGGTTCTTTATCAATTTGGTACAGGTCCTATAAGAGGTTTTGCCACAGTTTTATTCTGGGGAATTATAATTTCAATGTTTACAGCAATCTTTGTCACTCGTACTATTTTTAATTCGTTTGCTGATCGAAAAGGTTTAAAAAAACTAAGCATATGAGAATAATTAAAGACACAAATATTCAATTTATGTCTCAATATAAATTGGGTGCTTTTTTATCGGGAGCAGTAATTATTTTAGGTATTATATCGCTAATTTTAGCTGGCGGTCCCTTATTAAGTATTGATTTTAAAGGGGGGACTCTTATAGCTGTCCACTTTGAAGAACCTGTTGATGTAAATGAATTTAGATCTGCAATGAGTAATGTAAATATTGAAGGGCAATCTTTTGATTTTAGTAAAGCTGAAATTAAGCTATTTGGCAGTCCCCAGGATATCTCTGTACGTATTCCACATTTGGATCAAGAACCAGAAAACTTTGCTCAAAAAATTGTTTCTCATTTAAGAAATTCTTTCTCAAGCAAAGTATCTGATACCGATTCTGATTTTATCTTATCAATTGAAAAAGTAGGTCCTAAAATTGGAGCAGAGTTAAGTAATAAAGCTATTTTAGCCATTGTTTCTGCATTAGGATTAATCCTATTCTATATTTCGATTCGTTTTGAGTTCAACTTTGCTCTAGGCGCAATTGCAGCTCTAACTCATGATGTATTTGTTACCTTAGGGATTTTTTCTATTATGGGTTATGAAATTTCTTTACCAATTATTGCTGCATTTCTCACTATTGTTGGATATTCATTAAATGATACGATTGTAATTTTTGATCGTATAAGAGAAAATATTAAATCTTTAAAAAGATTAAGCTATACAGAAGTAATTGATAAAAGTATTAATGACTCTTTAAGTAGAACAATTGTTACTTCTATTACAACTTTCATTGTAGTTCTTATACTATGGCTATTTGGCGGAGAAGTAATTAATCTTTTTGCATTTGCTATGATGATTGGTGTAATTGTTGGAACCTATTCTAGTATTTTTGTTGCATGCCCATTAGTACTTCGATTACACGCAAGAAATAAATAATCTTTCCTTATCATCCGTTTTACTTTTTATTAATATAGTAGCCTATGTTGTATTATAGTATAATATCTTCCCCTATTGGCAAACTATGTATAGTAAAATCAGATATAGGGGTCCAAAGAATACTTTTCTCAAATAACATTCCATTTGAACAATATTTACATAATAATTTTTCTCAAGAAAAAGTAGTGTGTGATGATTCCGAATTAAAAAAAGCTGCTAATCAAATACATGAATATTTTGATTTATCTAGAAAGAAATTCTCTTTAGATATAGATATCCAATTATCATCATATTATAGTAAAGTTTTAAAAAAAGTAGAAAGTATTCCATATGGAAAAACGTTTTCTTATAAATCAATTGCAATTAAAACTGGAAATGCAAATGCTTCAAGAGCAGTAGGAAATGCAAATGCTAATAACCCCTTACCAATAATAATACCATGCCATCGTGTAATTGCAAATGATGGCAATATTGGTGGATATGGTGGTGGCTTAAAAACAAAGCGATTTCTATTAGAATTGGAAGGTGCCTTATAGTTAGATTCAAACCATAATAATTATGTGGGCATTTTTTAAACGAATAACATTTGCTGGCATATTTGCAATCGTGCCAATTGCTCTAACCTTTTATATAATTAAGATAATTATTGTTTTTCTTAATCAATTGACTGCACCATTTCTTGAAAGAGTACAGTTAGAGATACCAGGGTTAGGAGTAGTACTTACGATTTTAATTATATTTGCACTTGGTATTTTTGTGACGAATGTGTTAGGTAGAAAATTATTTTCTTGGGCAGAAAGATTAATATCATCTATACCTTTAGTAAAAAATATTTATAGTACAATTAAACAAATTACTAATGCCTTTTCTGGAGCAGTAAATACAGATAATTACCAACGAGTAATTTATATACAATACCCTCGCCCAGATTTATGGACTATAAGTTTTGTAACTGGTGAAAGCGTAGACAAATCTGGAGTAAGATATTATCATGTTTTTGTTCCCACGACTCCAAATCCAACATCGGGAGTATTTATCATAATACCCCAAGATGATGCTGTAGACGCTGAAATGACTGTTGAAGAAGGTCTAAAGGCAGTTATCTCAGGTGGTTTGCTTGCTCCTAAGAGAAGTCCAATAGGCTCCTAGCTTCTTTGAAGCATTATCCACTTTATTATTATAATAGATAAATAAATACTTATGGAATTAATCATACTATTAATTATTAGTTATTTAACAGGTTCACTGCCTTCTAGTATTATTATTTCCAGGGTAGCTAAAAATATTGATATCAGAGACCATGGTAGTGGAAATGCTGGTGCAACAAATGTCTATCGTGTGTTAGGGTGGAAATATGCTCTTATTGTATTATTCTTAGATATATTTAAAGCTTGGCTTCCAACAGCAATATATGCTACAAAAATATTTCAAGGTATTTCAATACCCGATATAGGATTTATACAAATATTGTGCGGTTTTTCTGCAGTCTTTGGCCATACGTATCCTATTTTTGCAGGATTCAAAGGCGGAAAGGGTGTTGGATCATTAATTGGTGTATTACTAGCATTATTTCCTATTGTGTTTCCATTGTGTTTATTAGTTGGCATTATTGTAATTACGAATACGGGTTATGTATCTCTTGGATCAATTTTTGCAGCGATTTCTCTACCAATTATAATACTTATATCTCCAGGACTTGGTATTATCTCTCCAGACTTATCTTTAATTGTATTTAGCCTACTTGTTCCTTGGTTCGTTATTTATACTCATCGTAGTAATATAAGTAGAATACGAAATGGAACAGAAAATCGTTTTGATAAAGCGATTATTTTCAAAAAGAAAAGTGTAGACTAAAACTTTTGACCAAATGCCAAGTGTAATGCTTGATCAATAAAACTTCCATCCCTATAGCCCCAACCATAATCTATTCCAACTGTTCCAATCATAGGAAATGGAACTCGAAATCCAATACCCGTACCAATCATGGGTGATTCATTAAATAAGTCTTCTTTATTTCTTGAAGTATACCCTATATCAAAGAATCCTATCAGAGTTAAACCATACTCCTGTTTCCAATCCATAAGTTGAGTTTTAAATACTTTTGTTGGGATAATAGTTTGTCTTAATTCTGTAGAGAAAACTGCTGAATGATTTCCAAATCTAAATTGTTTATCAACATTTGAATAAATAGATTGATTGGGTATTGACCAACCTCGAACATTTTGAGCTCCGCCTAGCCATGTAACAAAGACTTCATCTATATCACCAAAACTTGTTAAAAATGAAAAGTTAAAGCCCGCTGTCAATTTTTTTATAGATGTATTCAAAGTATGGTAAAGACTATAGGACTGGACCCACCATAGATTATTTTTATCTTTTTCCAGATCAAGTATACTAAAAAACCCTTGAGCAATTAATACCCCCTTACTTGGATCGCGATATACATCTCTTGTATCATAGAGGTAGCTGCCCATAGGATTTATTGATAAATATTCTAATGTATCTATTCTACCTGTAAATGTTTTCTTTTCTAATTCAAATCCAATACTAGCTTTATGTTTATAACCAAAATATCGTCCCACAATAATTTCTGATGTAATAGTATTCTGTTCATAATCCAGGAAAGGATGATTAGTATTGCTCTGACCTGTCATTATTCGTAATGATACATGATCTCCCATTATCCACGGATTATTAAATGATAAAAAATATGATTCACGAGCGCCTGTAGATCCTGCTATAGTTAAATTTTCATTCTTTCCCCTAAAGTTCCTTACCATTAACATTCCACCAAACGACCAGCCATATTCTTCCTCATAAGCCGGACTGGCAGCCGGTAGTATTCTTAGAGAAGATTCAATAAGGTTATACTGTAAGATTATAGTTAAGTCTTCTAAAGGAACTATGGTCCATGAAACATCAGCAAAAATTCCCAAGTTTAATAAACGATCCTTATCCTCATTTGCTAAAGAGCTATCTAATGGAACATCAAGGAGATGTTGGATTTCTCTTTCAATAATATAATCCTTGGTAATTTTATGACCTTTAAATTCGATTGATGAAACGATAGGCTGATTATTAGCCCAGATCGATGATACAAATATTAATATTAAAAATAATTTATATAACATAATGGATCGACCTCATATTATAGTTGGGTCGATTAGGTATTTTAGAGGTCGAAACTCTCCATGAGTTGCATTTTCTTATATTCGATACCTTGTTCGGAATATACATGCTCAATAGCATCTCGTAGGTCTTGTTCTACAACTAATCCACGTAAATTTATAGCAAGATTCCAATCATCCAGAATCCGAACATTCATTTCTGTAGAACCATCTAAATAACGATGCCAAGTACCATCAAATTCTCCTGGCGGACCATAGGTCATCATTATTTTATGTTGTAAAACATCTTCCGTAGTTACTTGAGGAAAGCCAATATCTTTAAGCTCGACTGTTTTATGAACACTTTCAAGTTTATAGTGCGAAGCTTCAATATTTGTTATACTATAAATAAAATCAATATTTATAAATCGAAGTTCAATTCTTTCAATAGTTAAGCGTGTTGTATACTCATACATCATTTTTGCACGCCTTACTGGTATACGAAACCCTGATTTTAATGTTAAAGGATCATCCCAAAACTCAGCAACAGATAATGAATCAGGAAAATATCCCATAACAGCAGATAAACTAGAATTCCAATCAGAGATAGGTTCCCGTGCAAGCACCCATCCATTAGGCAACGGTTTAATAAAGCCGTCAAGCAGTAACGGATCAGATTCGGCAACTTTTTCTTTTCTATTTTCTTTAGGAAGTTTTCTTACTTCAGCAGGAATGGAAGTAATGATATCTCTAATATCACGATCCCGATTAAGTAATTTTGGTCGTAAACCAGTACAACTGGTTAAAAATAATATTAGGGATAAGATTGTTACACGCATCATGGTTGTAAAATTTATTACATTAAGAAATCATCATGAAGTTTTTTTTTATATAGTTTAAAGAAGTGCATTTTCAAATTATAAACAATTAGTAAAAAAAAAGCCTCAAAATACTTTGAGGCTTTTTCTCAAAATCTGGTCAAGAATCTATTTACGACCCCGAGCCATTTTTGCGCGTGCAACATCACCGTTTTTATCGATGAAATAAAGATAGCCAGATTCACGACTTACGCCTGCATCAGCTACTTTTTCTGCATTGCCGCCACCTTTACCAGCGCGGGCCATTTTAGAACGCCATACGTTCCCATCTTTACCGAGGTAATATAGGTAACCACTTTCTTTTTGTACTCCACATGCTTTTACTGTTTCTGCCATGGATAACTCCTTTGTTTTAGTTAAAAACTATATAAGAACTAAGTCTCCTCGGTGAACGTAATATCGTCAGTAGCAAAATGTCAAGAAATTTCTCGTCGAACGCCCGTCGGTAAATTTTACCTAATTTTCTTTCCATTCACATATAAATAGATTTGTATCTCCTTGTTTCTTTTGATTTCTGTTTGAAGCAAAAACAAGATACTTCCCATTTGGACTAAACATAGGAAAGCCATCAAAACCTTCGAAATAAGTTATTCTTTCCAACCCACTTCCATCTAGATTAATGGAGTACAAATCAAAATCACGACCTTTTGGATCATGCATATTTGATGAAAAAATAATTTGATTATCTTTAGGGAAAAAGATTGGTCCAAAATTTGCAGCACTATTATTAGTTATCTGCTTCTTATTTGAACCATCTGCATTCATTACCCATAGCTGCAAAGCCATTGGACGAATTGAGTTTTCAGATAGTAAATATTTATAATCAGAAACTTCTTTTTCTGTTTGCGGATAATATGCTCTCCAAATAATCTTTGACCCATCATGACTATAGAATGCTCCGCCATCATACCCTAATCTATCAGTTAGTTGTTTTTTATCAGAACCATCTGAATTCATTGTCCATAATTCTAGATCACCACTAATTAATGAAGTATAAATAATTTTTTTTCCATCAAAAGAATATGTTGCTTCCGCATCATATCCAGGTGATGAAGTTAAAGGAGTGGGATTCGATCCATTTAATTCAGCAGAAAAAATATCATAACCAGGATATAACTTCCATACATACCCCCTACTATAATCTGGTTTTGGAGGACATGCTGAATCATCAAGGAAAGTAGATGAGTAAATTATTTTTTCTGCATTAGGATATTGAAAAAAACTACATGTAGTTACCCCTTGGCCATTTGAAACAAGATCAATTTCTCTTGTTTCAATATTCATTATATAAATCTGATCACATAAATCATCGCCATCATGACCTTGGAAAATTAATTTTTTCCCATCTGGACTGAAATATGCTTCCGCGTTTTCTCCAGAAAATGTTAATTGGGATATATTTTTAAAATGGTCTTCCCCGTTTATAATTAATGAATTATTGTATGATAGATTTAGGTATTGTTCTTTTTGAACAGTACAACTCATAAAAAAAATATTAATAATTAAAATATATAAAATGGGCAACATACTTCTCTTTCTAACTTAATATATAAGAATACATAAATATCAACACTAATGAATGATTTTTTCAATTTGATTATTTGCGTCTTTAAAAAGATCATGAGTATGCAAGTATTTGAATTGAGCACTTCTTCCTAGTAAATGCAAATTTTTGAATTGTTCTAAATAGCGAAAAACTTTTTTAATATTATTCTTATTTCTAATTGATAAGATAGGATAAGCATACTCTATTTTTTCAGAAGTAGAATTAATAACTTTTTTTGAATCAATAATATTATTATCTATCAAAATAGTTTTTATTTGCGCAACAAATTCATTGTTTGATAATTGATAAATTGTATCGTCTGAATTACATGGAACTTCAATTACAATACATGTTTTTCCTTTTGGCGCTAAAGCTTCACTTCTATTTTTTGGTTCATAAATACGCGTAAATGGAAATATTGATTCTGGAAAATAGATTGATGCATTTTCGGAAAAATTCATTTGATCTAAAGTAATAACACATAATCTTACACTTCTAAACTTAATTTGATTCACTATTTCTATAATTTCTTTAGGTGGAGCGGGTTGTAAAATATTAATTAGTATGTTAAGTGGAATTGTACAGAATAATTGATCAATATCAAGAGAATCCATATTAAATAGATTTAAATTTTTTATTTTCTTCCCATCATGAATTATCCCAGTAATTATTGAATTATATGAAATCTTTTCATCTCCAATAGAATCTTTAATTGATTCAAAAATATCGCCAAACCCTTCAATTGGATAATAAAAAGATCCATCTAAATGTTCTACATCCATTGATTTGTTTTTATATATACTATTTATAACGGTCATTAGATTTAAGTTTTTTAATCTATTTCCAGAAATAGTAGGATCTAGATTGTATGAGTAATCCCCCCATAATTTTTCAGTATAATTAATTAGAAATAAATTGGATAAAGTCTTTCCATAATACTGATAAGCTAGATCCTTAAAATTCCCCACTGTATGTTTTATTTTAATTCGACTGATTATATTTTCCATAAATATTTTACCTAATTGAGAGTAATTCAACATTTGAAATATATTGGAGAATTCTAATGGAAAATTGATCATTTTTTTTCTGTAGTAAATTTTACTTGGAGCACTCACTTTTATAAGTTTATTACCAAGAATTGCTTTTATGGATTTAGTAACCTTTTCATCTTTATCATGAAATCTATGCGCTCCTAAATCATATTTAAATTGATCAAAGCTTAATGTTTTACAATTTCCACCAACTGAATTAGTACTTTCAAAAACACGAAATGATAAATTGTTCTTTTTAGCATGATATGCTAATGATAATCCTGCTGGCCCAGCACCTATAATTTTAATATCCATTATTTTTATTTGATTAGATAATAAGTTTCAATTTTAGACCACATTCTATTTACATAAGGATTATGATAAAATATAGTGTCAGGTATTATGTTATAATTTTGCATAAATAATTTTCTAAAATCACCAATTACAATATTGTTTTTTCTAATGTTTGTAATTTGATTAAGGTTGTGTTCTTTATGAACATCTATATCAACAAAATTTTTATTAACTCCATGCTTTTTTAAATAATAATTAATTAAAGGTATACTAATGACATCTAATGAATCATCAAGTTCTTCAACATATGTAGTTAATTGTGAAATCGCGTTTGGTATTTTATGTTGTGCAGTTAGTGTATAAGTAATCTGAATTAAACTCAGAAATAATACTATTGCTATCATATTAGCAATGAATGGCTGATAGACTCTATAATATCTGTATCCTTGAACGATAAATAAGATAGCAAATAATAATACAGGTAAAATATGCCTACTTTTATAAATGACATTTTGAAATAATAATACCCATGCTATATATATTATTATTGAAAAAAAGATTAGCTGATAATGGTTTTTGCTAAGCCAAGACCAGTTTTTTAAATATCTATACTGATATAAAAGCAAAAAAATACAAATAGAAGTAATAATTGTTGGCCATGCTCTTCCAATCCAAAATCCACCCAAGCCATCGGCCCATAATGATTTGATAAAATATGTTATTCTTTCATACCAGTTAAATTCTGTAATGACAGTCCCTCCAAAATCTGTAAAATGTCCAATTGTTTGTTTTGACGCCAGATAGATTAACTGTTCGAAACCAGTAATATATACTAATGGAACAAACCAAATTCCAATCCCAATAATAAAAGAATAGATACACTTTATTTTATTTTGATGAATACTTATTATATAAATAATTGGGATGATTAATAAAGGAAAATAGGATACCCTTATCCCTAATAAAATACCAGCTATAAAAAAACCATAATTAAGATATTTATTTTGTTCATTATCAAATAATAAATAGTACAGTGACATTATTAATATGCCAAGGCCCATTAAATCAGGCATGTAACGATTGCCCATTAACCATATCAATGGATTAATAAATAGTAAAACAGTTATGAATAAACCTGTATATGAAATAGGATCCGTTTTACAAATTTTTAAAGAATAATAAATAATGATAAAAACAGATAATCCACCAATCAAAGCAAAGCTTATACCCATGTTTCCTGTAAATGAATACAAAATTTTTGCGATAAAACAGAATATAGGATAACCCGGAAAGTGAGGTTGTAGTTTTACGAGACTAAACTCATGCAAACTTAAAGCAAAGCGTAAACTGTCTATATCTTCCACATAATAAATTGCAGTTAATATGCGTGAAAGAATGCATGCAAATAAAAGAAATAGGGGGAAATATTTTTTGTCTAACAAGTTATTCACTATTTAATAATTGTAGTAGAAATTAAGAAGGGTCCAAAGATGGACCCTTCTTAATTAATATTAATATTAAAATAGTATACTATTACCAGTTTGCTACATTTGCATCAGAGAAGCCATATGAAGCTTTAAAAATAGCTCTTACTTCTCCAACTAAAGCATCATGGTAATCCTGCATGGCAGTAAAATCACCATTTTCTGGATATACTGGAGCTGTACCCATAACACCAAGTATCCTATTTAAATTATCATCAGATATAACTTTGAAATCATTGTACATTAATCCATGGGCATATGCTCTCATTTCACCCCAATGATTTTCATAGTCTGCTGTTGCATCTGACATAGGTGCAGCAGTTGTATCAGCTGCTGTAATAATAGCAGCAATATCTGCTGCTACATCATTTACATAATGAATTGAAACTGCAGCAACTACTTTTTCCCATTCATTAAGAATGAGATCCCTTTGAACAAGTATTTCATCGAGAGGAGCCTGATTATAAATCAAGGTTCTACCTTCAAGATATGCATCAAAAATAGTTTTGGTAAAGTCATGGTTAACATCACAACCGCTACACAAATCTCTTTTGGCAGCAGTCACAGCCCATCCAGAATTAAACTCTGATTTAAAATCAATTGAACCATCACCATTTGAATCATTATATGGTCCTGATTTTCTATCATCATCATCTGTATAGCCTGTATTATAGTCACGAGCAGCACCAAAATAACCAAATGATTCATCCCAATGATGTTCCATTGCTGTATATGGGTCTCCATCATCTGATACAGAATTATCATCATCTGGAATTTTTGACATATACTTGGATGTACCTTGCCAATATGCTACGGCACCCCAAAGTGTCTTTTGTATCATTTGATCAAGGCGTACGCCATTAGCCCTAGTCTTGCCTGATGCTGCAAGCTCGTTAAGCCAACCATTTAAAAGTGTACCTGCATTTGCTTCATAGCCAGGAATAGTATAATCAGAAACTGCATCTAGCCGATCATTTAAGTGGCTAGTTGAAATATCATGATATTTTGTCTGAACCGTTGTTAGCCCATCTGCTGCTAATATAGCCTGATCCGCATTATCATTAGCCATCATGCTAAGTAATGTTGCTGGATTGCCTGAACCAGCATCTGTACCGCATTGTGTCTTAATATCATTAACTAACAAGTTTCTTACAACTTGTCCAGAATATGATACTGAAGATTCTCCTTCAGAAAACCTACTGTTAAAGACATATTCGGATGGTGTCTGTAGTGCTGTTACATCATCATGATCGTGATCGTGATCATCATGATCATCATCCTCACATGCAATAAAAAACACTAAAAATAATGCACTAAACATCATTAGTGCTTTTTGTTTATTTATCATTTATTCTTCCTTTCGTTTTATTTTATATTTAATGAGACTCATTATTAAAAAAGATTATTTTTATTTTTTAAATGCATTATGAATTAGAAGGTATAGTTTATACCTAAATTGATTTGTCTTCTTGCCCCAGGAATAATTCCAGAACTTATATTCGCATTTTTCTGACCTGGGTTTGAATGTAAACGTGATCCAATATATATATTATCAGTAATATTTTTTCCTGATAAGAATAATTGTATAGTATCACTTATCTGATAATTTGCACTCAAATTAATAAGATTATATGATGGTACTGGGCCTATTACACCTAGGTTATCGGTAAAAGTTATATTTTCAAAATCTGTATAGACTCTGCTTACATATCTAAAATCCATTCTAATAGAAATATTTTCTATTAGATTACTTTCCATACCAACTGTCAAAGTATTTTGTGGAGAATAAGGAAGTTTTTTACCCTTTATGCTTACTTCTGATCCGTAAGTACCTGATACATTTGAAACAATGACCCCATCTATTACTTCTGTATCAAGGAATGAATATGCAATATGAATATTGGGCAATAAGCCAATCAAACTTGACAAATTAATAAGAGCTCTAAATTCTAGACCCTGAGAAATAACTTTACCTAAATTTTTAAAAGCAGTTCCACGACCTGCCGCTACAAGGTTATCAATATTTATATGATATCCAGCTAATTCATAATCTAGAATAGAAAATTCTCCACGAACTCCAATTTCTTTATTCCAACTCTGTTCCGCTTCTAGATCCAATCCATTTTCTTCAATATTCATGCCAAAATTGACAATTTTTAAAGCACCACTTGAAGGAGGAGTAAAACCTCTATGTATTCCACCAAATAAACTCATGCCTGAAAAACTTTTTATAAAACCAATACCCGGAAGTGCTACAAAAATGGTTTTATCTTGATAAATGGAACCAGCAAGACGGTCTACTCGCTCCTGCTCAAATATTTCTAATCTTACACCTGGCCTCAAAGTTAAGGAGCCCATTTCAATAGACTCCGAAACAAAAGCTGATAACGCAGTTGTCTCATAATGATGGCTCTGACCTACTATCTCAGGTGATTCTTCTTCAGAAGCAGCTGGGATAAAATATATCCCTTCCCTACTATCAGGCATTGCTCCAGTTTTCTTATCATCAATAAAACGTTCCCAATATAATCTAGCGCCTAATTCAGTTGTAGAATTAAACCCAAAAAGTTTGTGTCTTAGAGAATATGATTTTTCTAGACCTAACACATAAAATGTCCGCAGAATGCCAAAATTATCCTGCCCATTACCAGTGCGAATAAGATTACCACTGCTATAATATGGCTGGGCAGTTGGATTTTGATTATTTATATCTGTAGCAAGAATAAAAATATCATTTTCTCTCCACCATCTTCTATCAAAGAAAGATGCAAAAGCAGTTGTGGTTTGAGACAATTTTGAACTAATACGTTCAGTTTCAATAATATCAATTCCAGTGCGGAAAACTTTAAAATTATCATCTTCTTTTGGATTGAATTTTGGGTTATTATCAAAAGACCATTGGGTTAAGCCCGTATATGTCGCATTGGAATTTTCATAATTAAAATTTGTTTTTATATACAAGTTTTTATTTTGGGAAGAAGTATAATTAAGCTTTAACGTCCCATTAACCTGTTCAAAACTATTATTATCCCTATATCCATCACCCCTTTTCAATAAAAATTGAATTTCAGGTTTCAATTTTGTGTTACCCCATCCGCCGGTTTCGATAAATGCACTTGCATAACCATTCTCACCTGCAGTTAATCGCATCATACCACCAAAATCATTTCTAGGCCTTCTTGTAAAATAATTAATAACTCCACCCATGGTTTGAGGACCATACTTTATTGCACCACTACCTTTAATCACTTCAATACGATCAATACGATCTGCTGGAGGATTATAATACATATTAGGATATACATACAGAGCTGGCTGTATAGGAACACCGTCTTCTAAAATGAGCACTCTGGAACTTCTACGTGGATTTAAACCTCGGATGCCTACACTAATTCTTGAGTTACCTATTCCATCATCGGAGTATCCATTGACTCCAGGTATATATTCAAGCATTTCTTGTGTTCCAATTGGGTTTACCAACTTTATGGTCTCCATGTCAACCACAGTAGCTGCTCCAGGAAGGCTCTTGTAAGGAATATTTGCATCACTAATAATTTCTAATTTTGCCATTACTATTGGTTGAATTATAAGCTCTGCATCAATATTATACTTTTTGCCTGCTTCAATTAAAATATCTTCTTTGAAATCATCAAATCCAATAAAACTAATAGTAACATCATAATTACCAGGTGCAATATCAGAAATACTATAACTACCTGATTCATCTGTAGTAGCACCATATTCATCATCTTCATTAACAAAAATAACGTTCGCTCCTTGAAGAGGAATAGCATCCACACTACTTAGAACTTTACCAACGACATTTGTTTCGTGATTATCAGCGAAAATCGAAGAAAAATATATACAAGAAGAAAATAATAGTTTTTTATATGTCATTTTTACTAGTAGGTAGTTTTAATAAATATATGGATTGGAATCACTTTCATCAGGATTATCATTCACCGCATCTGGTAATGAAAGATTCCCATAACTTCCACCATCAGATTCTGAGTCAGAACTTGGTTCTAGTATAGGATCATCTTCACATCCAAGTAATGTAAAAATCAAAAGAAATGAACAAAGAATAAACGTTTTATGATAAATATTTTTTATGAAACTTTTTTCCATACTATACCTAAAGAAACTGTACTAGTAATCCATGTTGCTAATTCAATAAAGCTTGGATCACCATTATAACCAAATAAACCTTTCATCAATGCGCCTACATATCCTTTATCATGAAATAATGGATATGAACCGTCAGCATTTTTTGGTGGATTAATATCCCATATTCTTCCATAATCAGGAATTATACCAGCGGATTCAAGTTCATGTACACCATAAGCAAGCATACCAGATGCAACGAAGATGAGTAAGATTGAACTCACATTGAAAAAAGTTTTTAAAGGAACATTTTTCCCTTGAATAAAAATAACATACCCTATACTAATTGCTAAAAGCCCACCTAAAAGTGATGCTGCAATTGAAACCCCTCCTTGTTTTATCATAATTCCATAAATAAATAATATTGTTTCAATGCCTTCTCTAAATACTGAAATAAATGCTAAACCAAAAATACCATAAGCCATTTTTTCTGATGATATTGCTAACTCTGCCTGCTCTTCTAGTTCTGCAGCTATATTTTTATTTTTAGCCATCCAAATAATCATAGTGCCAAGAACAGCTGCAGCAACTATCATTATAATACCTTCAAATAATTTTTCAGCTTGCCCTGTGAACCCTCCTAATAATTTTTGAAAAAGAACTGAGCCTACTACACTTGCTATTAATGCAAGATAAACACCTTTCCACAATTGTTTAATAGCATCTTGCTGATTTGTTTTATTTAAAAATGTATAAAGAATTCCTATAATCAAGGAAGCTTCTAATACTTCTCTAAATACTATTATAAATTCTGCCATAACCTTTTATAAAAAAAATTTACCTATCTAGGAAGCCCCTGCCTTATTTCTTGGAACCAAACTTTAAAGGAGACGCTGAAACTTCCTAGATAAGCAATCTTATTGTTATTGAGACTAAGTCTCATTAAAGATTACTAAAAGTAATTTTAACTGGCAACAAAAATATTAATTTTTTTTAAATGTGCTTAAAGATTCTATTGATTGCTGGATTGAATTGCTTCATAAATGCCATCCCAGAATTGACATCTTGCTACTAACATTTTTTTTGCAATATCAATTGATTGCATCCATTTGTCATTATTATCACCACATAATTGTTTCATCATTTTATATGCTACTTGACTATGTGTATCTCCATCCATAGTGATATGTCTATTTAAATAATATATAAACGTACGTAAGCTTTTTTTATTATTGTTACTTATCTTCTTTATTATTGATGTAAATAATTCTGGAATTATCTCTTCTCTACCAAACGTAAATGCGGAAGCAAGAACATGCGTTGGTGCGTCTTTGATTTCATTAAACGTCTCATTTACAAATTTTGAAGCTGGGCTTGGAATATGTTCATCTTCAAGGGCCTGGGTAACTGTATTTCCTTTTTCTATGGAAGATATAAATTTATTAATTGTATGAAGATTAGCTCCTGCTTCCGCCATCGACATTAAATATATTTCAAAATGACTGCTGTATTCCCCTGATGGATCTACATCTGTTTCTTCATCTAAAACAATTTCATTAATTAATCGAGCGGATATTGAATTCCCTTTTGGAACCCATGGGGTCTCAGTGCAGGTTAATTGAATTTGCAAAGCTTTAACAATTGACATAAAGTCCCAAACAGCAAAAATATGATGCTCCATAAATATTCTCACATGTTGAATATTATTTATGGATTCATATAGAGGATGACTACTTAATATATCACGTTCATCTTGCGTAGCATCAAGTATTTCAAGAATATTATTTTTAAATATGGCCATTTATTTTAATCAAGTAAGTCTAAAAAATATACATGCTAAATATTTAGAATTAAATCATTTAACAACTCAATAAAATTATTGTCATCATTTAAGCATGGAATAAATGTAAAGCTTTCTCCTCCAGATTCTAAAAATGATTTTCTAGCTCTAAGATTTATTTCCTCTAAAGTTTCTAAACAATCTGCAACAAATGATGGGCATAAAATCGCAATATTTTTAATTCCCTTTTTAGAAAAATTAATTATTTCTTTATCTGTATATGGATTCAACCATTTAGGGTCAATTATTGAAACCCTAGACTGAAAACTCATCATCCATTTGTTATCATCAAGATTTAATTGTTTTGCTGTTAACATTGAAGTTTTCCATACATTTGATCGGTAACAATTTTTTGATGATTCACAATCAATTTGGCAACAATCTGAACTTTGTAAACAATGATTCCCATTTACATCCGACTTTCGTATATGTCTTTCAGGTATACCATGATAACTAAAGATGATCTTATCAATTTCATTATTTAAATATGGTTCGATTGATTTTGATAATGCAGATATATATTTCGGGTGTTCAAAAAATGGTTTAATAAACTTCATTTGTAACGTAGGATAATTCTCTTCTACTATTTTTTCAACATAGATCTCTGTTGAAAGAGTAGTTGACATGGCATGGTGAGGATATAGAGGGACAATAATCACTTCATCAACTTTCTTATCCTTTAAATGCAATATTGATTTTTTTATTGAAGGACTTTGATATCTCATTGCTATATCAACGTTCCAACCTGTTTTGGATTGTAATGCCTTTGCAATTTTTCTTGTATTTTTAATTAAAGGAGATTCGTCTTCCCATATTTCTTCATATGCTTTTTTTGTTTTTTGAGGTCTAAATGGAAGTATAAAACTACGTAGTATTATTTGTTGTAATACTTTAGGTAAATCAACAACCAAATCATCAGAAAGAAATTCTTTTAAATAAGATCGAACATCTTTGATATCCAATGATTTGGGAGATCCAAGATTGATCAATAATATGTGTTTTTGTTTCATGCTTATATTATTGACGTTGCTCTAATGGTGGTTCTGGCCTACTAATTAAGAAAGCGCATAAGCTTATACATGTAATACCTAATAATATATCAATGGTCATATTCAATGATGAATATATAGAAAAAGCAAAGGTAGGAATAATTATAATTACAGCAACAATTTTTGATTTACGACTTATGCTTTTATGCTCATTCCAATCTCGAATTAATGGACCAAAAAGTTTATGATTAATTAACCAATTTTCCAGAAACGAAGATGACTTGGAGAAAAACCATGCGCTAAGTAATAAAAACGGAGTTGTTGGAATACCTGGTATAATGATACCTATAAACCCCAAGCAAACAAATAGGGACCCTAAACCTATGAACAAATATTTTTTAATCAATTTTCTTGTTTATCTAAATCAAAGTGTAAATACCAATAGAAGATATTTACTTTGTAATTATCTCTATTTCAAAAGCACCATTTTCTTGGTTTGAATATAGTTATCAACGTGTATTTGATATAAATAAATACCAGCACTCACGGGTTTTCCATAATCATTAGTAGCATCCCATACTACTGATTTGTAGCCAGCTACTTGGTCTTGATTTACTAGAGTTTTTACATGCCTACCAAGCATATCGTAGACAGTAACATTTACCATACTATTTTCTGGTAGATTATATTGCAATGTAGTAAATGGATTGAATGGATTTGGAAAATTTTGCTGCAAGAAAAAACTCTCTGGAAGAAATAGTTCATAATTGGTACTTACATCAAGGTTAATTGAGTAAGAGCTCTCATGCAATACAATGCAAACTAAACTCCCTAAACTATCGCTAGCAAAAATATCATTTGAAATGACAGTAATGTTTTCCTCAGAATCAGTATTAGCGTAAATATCTAAGATGATAATCTCTCCACTACCTGAAGGAATTGATGGATTGATTAACTCAATATAATTTCCGTTAATGACAATCGAATCAGCAGTAGCTCTACCAGCAAGATCAACAGATTGAATAGTAAGGACACTTGGAGCAAAATCTAATGCAAATGATAATTCTAAAATTTCTATACTATTAGTCATAGATATAGATAATTCCCCAATATCATTAGCGTCACCAGAACCATTAGCATGCATGTGACCTGCCTGAGTAGTATCAAAATGTAGATCAAAATACATTATTGAATCCGCATCAGATATATTTGAAAATGCAATACCAGATGGTTGATAATAATAACTGACAGATTGAGGAGATGAACAATGTGAGAATTCACGGTTTTCCGTTAGACCAGGATACGGATCGCCTCTATCGCTATATCCATTATTTTCCAATTCAAATAAACCGTCTGCTTGTTCTAGGCCCACACCATAATGTGGCTCATCATCATTTGGATCTCCATCTAAATTTGTTTTTTCCGTATCAATATGCCAAAATAAGAGGCCAGGCTCTGGCATACCTACATCTGTTCCATTTTGTTGTCGATTTTCAATTAACCAGTATTCACTTTCATCGTATATATTGTTTACACGGTAAATCGTATTGTTTGTATAAGATTGCTCTAACGCTATATTAGTTTGCCCAGTGCTAATCTCTACTACATTTGACCAGCCCATCTCCGCTCTGCTCCATGCGCTCATTGATGAGGGATAACAAATTCCTTCATCATTACCCCACATGCCATACGACATAAGAGCAAGACTACCAACCCCTCTTGAAGAATAATCTGTATCATATAGATCAGGAAGTCCTAAGGCATGTCCAAATTCGTGGGCAATTACACCAATAGCCACTATATCCAATATGCTACCATTAAACTGAATCTCTGGAACAATAATACAATCATTAATAAATACTCCATCATAAGTAACTGATTCATTATTCAAAGTCATGCGCCTAGACCAAATGTTAGCAGGATCTCCCTGCTCCCCTCCTTGGCCAGCGTGCACAAATGCCACATTATCTACCTCGCCATCGCCATCATTATCAAATTGTGACCAGTTGACTCCATCTGCTTCTGCTTGGTCTATCATAGATCGCATTAATTCTCGTATCCTTTGCAAATTAGAGCCATAAAAACTGTGGGGAAGCATCGTTGAATACTCACCCATAATATGTGCATTTGTACTAAACTCTCCATATGACATTTCCTCCCAAAAATCTCGAAAACTTCCGGAGCCGGGACTTAAATCACATTCATAACCTTCTTGATTAAAAACACTATCAATATCACTCATAGGAAAAGTCAAAGGCATATCAAAAAATCCAAAGTAAATAACGGGTAATTGAAATATATCTGATCTAAGAGCATTGAGATTTATATTTGATCCATATTCATATGAATATATAGGTGCAGGTTTTAAATGTTTTTTAACGTTGAGCGGTGGTAAATCCTGTCCAAATATTCTATCACCTGGAACTAGAAAATTTCCATCTACACTTTCAGCATAAACCCAAAAACCGCTTTCATTTTTAGTAATACTATAACCATCTAGATCTTCATGCCAATTAGCATTTTCATCTCCTTTTACATAACATTCGACTAATGATCCATCTGGTTGCTGAATAGTGATAATTCCTGGGTAAGCATTCGTAGCCCAGAGGAGTTGAATTGAATAAAGTAATAATAAAAGAAATTTCATAATAAGGCCCCTAAAGACAACTATTTTTAAAATGAAAGTAAATCTAAGTACTAAATATTTAAATATCTAGAAACAAGACACCCGATGTGCCTTCTTTGATGTGCCTTCTAACCTTATTTTTACGAACTAATAAGATTTCACACATATTATATATAGTATTATTTTAGCGGTGCAGTATTAATGGCTTTTGCTAAGGATAACCCCTCAATAGGATATGTTTTATGAAGGGGCATCCAATCGCCATAATTATTGAATGCCCCGGTAGCTCAGCTGGATAGAGCAACGGACTTCTAATCCGTAGGCCACAGGTTCGAATCCTGTCCGGGGTACTTTATTTA
>Ga0208261_1000135_pt1 | contig 30127 bp, 20 predicted proteins | sample Knorr_S7_td_DCM__FD_185595 | JGI IMG/M metagenome (GOLD analysis project Ga0208261, IMG submission 185595) | Marine microbial communities from Southern Atlantic Ocean transect - Knorr_S7_td_DCM_ad_131m_LV_B (SPAdes) (version 3) | ecosystem: Environmental > Aquatic > Marine > Oceanic | place...
AGACATTGGATCAGAATTTATTATTTTAGCTTCTCGCGAAAGGTCAGATCCTCTGGACCCCATTCGTTCCGACCCTGAAGAAATGATCGCCAGATCTTTTACAATTCCCTGGGAACGAGATTTCTATTTAAACGGAGATGTTCGCTTTTCAACTGACACAGATTCCTCTACTATCGACGAACTCTTGGGGATAGGTAAAGTTTCTCTTACAGCCTCTACTTCATTATCAGGCGATCTTAATTCTTCACCACGATCGGCATTCGATTCAAACCTCGACACAGCATGGAGGACTGGAATTGGAAATCCAATAGACAGTTTCCTTATATACGAAACTGAAGAAGAGCAAAATTATGACAATATTTCTATTACTTATATAACAGACGGAAATCATTCAGTTCCCCGACGAATCACTCTATACGCCGATGACATAGCTCTATCTTCTGTTTCCACACCCGGGAAAATATTAGGAGAGACAAGTAAAACGGAGACTGTCACTTTCGAAAACGCTCCTTTTCAGGCCAAGAGAATTTCTTTGAATTTCGATGAGGTAGCAAATAGGACGACTATGGATTGGTATTCCGGTTTACCTCAGATAATGCCACTAGGTGTATTAGAAGTATCTGGCGTCCCAACCAATACTCAAGTAGCAGATTACTTTGATTCTGGTTGTCGAGCAGATCTATTGACTATCAACAACTCTCCTATCGATGTCAGAATAAGTGGCACATTTTCTGATGCTTTAACACTGGAAACTTGTGAAGGTTCTCTTCTAAGCCTCAAAGTCGGAGAACAAACTTTACGAGCGGTACCTGGGTTTTTAACTGGTTTTGATATCGACAGAATCTTATTAACTTCAAATCCTTCTAAGGCTGAAAAAGGCACTGTAAGAGAGCTTCCGAAAATTTTAACTAGTAAAAGCTCTCGCACGAAAGTTACTCTTTCGATTTCAGCCGCTGAGGATCCTTTTTGGCTTATTCTCGGTCAAAGTTTCAGCGATGGTTGGGTTTTAAACGGGATCGATAACGCAACTGCTAAATCACCGGCATTAGTAAATGCTTTTGCTAACGGCTGGCTAATAGAACCTCCACAAGGTGAGGAGATGGATATCACGCTTTCTTGGAAGCCACAGAACACAGTGTGGCTAGGTCTTATTGTTTCGACATTGTCAGTGTTTATTTTCGTAGCCTTGGCTGTTCGTTCATTACCCGACCGTACTAAAACTGCTTCCGAGCCGCGATTTAGACATACTTTAAATAACCGTCGAGGAAAAAATAAACTATCTACTGCCACGATTTTCACTTTCTTCGTCTTTGTTTTCAGCCTTTTAAACCTGCCCAATTCACTTTTACTTTCGCTTCTTATTGCCTTCCTATTCTTTATGACACTCAGATCACTCCTACCGGACTACATACTTCTATTTTCATCTTTTTTATTTATGAGCATGTCAGCAATTTTGATTCTTATTGATCAAATTCGAGAGAGATACCCTCGCGATTTCGTATGGCCATTATTTTTTGAACGTTTTCACATTCTGGGTGTAATTGCAGTTCTTTTTATTACTGCAGCTGCTATTTACGAATTGTTAAACAGCCGCTATGAAGCACGCGTGGAAGAGTAAAGTTCTGTTATGGATGTTCCTCCTGTAGTTTTCGTACACGGTTTTGGAACATCTCATAACGCAACTTGGGTGACTAACGGTTGGACAGCACTTTTGGAAGACGCTGGTCGCGAGGTCATCGGAATAGACATGCTCGGTCACGGTTCGGCAGAAAAACCAACTAATCCAGATGCGTATGAAGATCTAGAACAAAATGTTCTTGATCAATTCCCCGATTCTCCTGTTGACGCCATTGGCTTCTCAATGGGCGCAGCAGTTCTTTTGCATTTGGCTTCCGGTGCTTCCAACAGATTTAACCGGCTCGTAGTTTCAGGAGTTGGTAAAAATTTATTTGAAAGAGATCAAAACTTTCGCGATTCTATAGCTGATGCTGTAGAGACTGGATCTGCCGATAACCCTGAACTGAGATACTTTGCACAGTTGCCAGAAGCTCCCGATGCGAATCGTTCAGCTTTAGCTGCTTTCATCAGGCGAAAGAACCCTCCTGCATTTACACCTGAATCTCTTTCTAATTTAAACACTCCAACGTTAGTTGTCGTTGGTGAAAATGATTTCGTATTTCCACCTGATCAACTAGTAGATGCTTTACCGAACGTGAAACTAGTAACGCTTCCGGGGGTTGATCATTTTGCTACGCCAAAAAACTTTGGCTTCATTGATGCAGCTTTGGATTTTTTAGACGCCCAGCCCTTTTAATTTAAAGGCGTCTCTTTTGCTGAAACGGAAATAGGAAGTTCTGTACTCCCCATGAGAAATTCATCTACTGAAGACGCGCAGCTTCTCCCTTCAGCTATTGCCCAAACTATTAATGATTGACCTCGACCCATATCTCCACAAGTAAAGACACTTTCGATCGATGTTTCGTACGTTTCGGATCTGTCTACATTCCCTCGTTCATCCAGTGCAACTCCAAGTTGTTCAAGAATTGGTGAAGTTTCGGGTCCGGTAAATCCAAGAGCTAAGAGAACAAGATCCGCTTCGATTTCTTCTTCAGAGTTTTCAATTTCCTTGAAAGAAATTTTTCCGTTCTCAAATACTTGTTCAACTTTGTGAGTTTTAAGACATTTAACTTTTCCATTTTCACCTAAAAATTCTGAAGTATTAATAGCAAATATTCTTTTACCGCCTTCTTCATGTGCAGATGAGACTCTGTATATCAAAGGCCAAGTAGGCCATGGATTTGAATCTGAACGGTCTTCTGGCGGTCGAGGCATTATTTCAAATTGATTTACTACCTCTGCCCCTTGACGAAGTGCTGTTCCAAGACAATCAGCACCCGTGTCTCCGCCACCGATGATCACAACCTTTTTACCTTCAGCTGAAATCACTTCAGCATTCCTGTCGCCCTCTTGAATACGATTTGATTGAGGGAGGTACTCCATTGCTTGATGGATGCCTTCTAGCTCTCGTCCCGGTATTGGGAGGTCACGCCACTGAGTAGCTCCTCCAGCTAAAACAACCGCATCAAATCCTTCCATTAATTCTTCAGCCGTGATATCTAAACCAATTTCAGTATTTGCACGAAATTCTGTCCCCTCAACTTCCATTTGCGCTAATCGTCGGTCAAGATGCCTTTTCTCAAGTTTGAACTCTGGTATTCCATATCTTAAAAGTCCACCTATCCGGTCTGCTTTTTCAAAAACGACTACCTCATGCCCTACACGAGTTAGCTGTTGAGCGGCTGCTAAACCAGCAGGTCCAGAGCCAACTACAGCAATCCTTTTTCCAGTTTGCAGTTGTGGGATTACTGGTTTCACCCAACCCATTTCCCACGCGTGGTCTATTATTGATACTTCAACTTGCTTAATCGTTACGGGTGGTTCGTTAATTCCAAGAACACATGATCCCTCGCAAGGCGCCGGACATAGTCTTCCTGTGAATTCTGGAAAATTGTTAGTTGCGTGAAGCCGATGACTTGCTTCCTCCCATTGATCTCTGTAAACAAGGTCATTCCATTCAGGGATTAAATTTCCAAGCGGGCAACCACTATTACAAAATGGTATGCCGCAATCCATGCAACGACTTGCTTGTACTTGTAGCCGTTCATTAGGGAACTCTTCGTATACTTCATTCCAGTCTTTTAGCCGCACCGAGACGGGACGTCTTTCGGGAACTTCACGGTCGTGTTCTAAAAACCCTCTAGCGTCGCCCATCTCGTTACTTCCTCGAAGCAGCCATAACTGCTTCCGTTTCATCTCTACCTGAAATTTTTGCAGCTTCTGCGGCTTCCAGTACACGCTTGTAATCAACTGGAACTACCTTTACAAAGTGTTTAGCTGAATTTTCCCAATCTTTTAGAATTTTTTCGCCTAGAACAGACTTAGTCTCTTCTACGTGACGAGTTATAAGACCTTCAAGCCACTTTGAGTCGTCTTCGTCGCCTTTTTCGAGTATTACCATTTCTGGATTAACTCTTGGATGAAATTGATTCTCCGGGTCGTACACAAATGCGATACCTCCCGACATTCCGGCCGCAAAATTTCTGCCTGTTTCACCTAAAACAACTACACGCCCTCCAGTCATATATTCGCATCCGTGATCCCCTATCCCTTCAGCTACTGCGATCGCGCCTGAGTTCCTTACGCAAAACCTTTCTCCCACTCTTCCACTAAAAAATGCTTCCCCCGCTGTAGCACCGTACAGAAGCACATTTCCCGCGATCACCTGTTCACTTGCATTAAAAGGTGCGTTTTCGTGCGGTCGTACGTATATTTTTCCACCTGAAAGACCTTTACCCACATAATCATTTGCATCGCCTTCTAATCGAAGAGTTATACCTGAAGGAATGAATGCACCAAAACTGTTACCTGCTGAACCAGTGATATTCACAGAGATGCTTTCATCGGGTAAACCAGCTCCTCCGTGACGTTTAGTTAATTCGTATCCCAAAAGTGTTCCAACAGAACGATCAGTGTTATTAACTAATGAGTTGATAACAGTCGACTCACCACCGTCCAAGCAAGCCATTGATTTTTCAATAAGTTCACGATCTAATACCTCTTCTAACCCGTGCTCCTGAAAGGTAGTTTGCCGCCTGTCTGTGTCAGCAGGTAAAGGAGGAGCGTAAAGGATTGGTGACAGATCCAATCCGTCAGCTTTCCAATGCGTAACCGCGTCTTCAGTGTCGAGAAATTCGACTTGGCCGATAGCTTCTTCAAGGCTTCTGAAACCAAGTTCGGCTAAAAATTCTCTTACTTCTTCTGCTATGAATTCAAAAAAATTGACAACGAATTCAGGTTTGCCTGTGAACTTTTTTCTTAATTCCGGGTTTTGTGTAGCAACACCAACAGGGCATGTGTCTAGATGGCAGGCTCGCATCATTATGCAACCCATAACAACTAATGGGGCTGTTGCGAAACCAAATTCATCAGCTCCGAGTAGAGCCGCCACCACAACATCTCGTCCGGTTTTAAGCTGACCATCTACTTGAACAACAATTCTGTCTCGTAATCCATTAAGAAGTAGCGTTTGTTGAGTTTCCGCTAATCCAAGTTCCCATGGAGCACCCGCATGTTTTATTGATGTCAGAGGTGACGCTCCTGTTCCGCCATCATGTCCAGATATCAAAACAACATCTGCATGACCTTTTGATACACCCGCTGCAACTGTACCTACACCAACTTCTGCTACTAGCTTCACATGAACACGTGCTTCAGGATTTGCATTTTTCAGGTCGTAGATAAGTTGAGCTAAGTCTTCAATTGAATAAATATCGTGATGAGGGGGCGGCGATATTAACCCAACTCCAGGGGTAGAGTGACGTGTTTTTGCTATCCACGGGTAGACCTTATGACCTGGAAGCTGCCCCCCTTCTCCAGGTTTCGCTCCCTGTGCCATTTTTATCTGAAGATCGTCGCTGTTTACTAGGTATTCACTTGTGACACCAAATCTTCCGGAAGCTACTTGCTTTATTGCAGATCGGCGGAGGTCTCCGTTCTCATCAGCTGTAAAACGGTCTGAATCCTCCCCACCCTCACCGGTATTCGATTTTCCCCCAATTCTGTTCATAGCGATCGCCAAAGTTTCATGCGCCTCCCCGGAAATGGAGCCGTAAGACATCGCTCCAGTAGCGAAGCGTTTAACAATTTCAGAAACTGGTTCCACTTCATCAAGAGGGATGGGATTTTTTTGAGAATCCTTGAATTTAAATAGTCCACGTAAAGTGGCTAGTTCTTCAGATTGAGAGTCCACCATTTTCGTATACTCGCGAAAAATGTCATATCTGCCTTCTTTTGTGGCATGTTGCAGTTTGAACACAGTCTCTGGGTTAAATAAATGTATTTCGCCTTCACGTCGCCACTGATACTCGCCTCCGGGTTTCAAAGTTCGGTGAATGTTTGCACCAGGATTATTCGGGAATGCCACTTGATGATTACGTTTAACTTCTTCAGCTATTACTCCAAAACCAACCCCACCCAATCGACTCACCGTTCCGCTGAAACATTCGCTGATTATTTCATGACCTAATCCAATTGCTTCAAAAATTTGTGCACCTGAGTAAGACGCGACCGTCGAGATTCCCATCTTCGACATTATTTTTAAAATCCCTTTTTCAACAGCTTTTATGTAACGTCTTCTTGCGTCGTTAGAAGTCAATTCTGTGCTAAGACCATGCTTCTCTTTTTCAATAAGAGAATCAATTGTTTCATACACCGTGTATGGACAGACTGCGGATGCGCCATAGCCGAGCAGAGCAGCAATATGGTGAACTTCTCGTGCGTCACCGCTTTCAACAATAATTCCGGTCGAGCTTCTTGTTTTCTCATTTATCAAGTGATGATGAACGGCCCCCACGGCGAGAAGAGAGGGAATTGGAGCCATCGTTTTGGAAATTAAACGATCAGAAATAATTAAGATATTCGCACCATTCACAACAGCTTCAGAGGCAAGCTCTCTTACGTTATCCAAAGCACTTTTTAGACCTTTTTCATTTTCTTCCACTTCATAAATTGCATCTATTCGGAATGCTTTAAAATCCTCAAACTTTGCACTCTCTTTTGCCATTTCAATCTTGTGCAATTCTGCTTCAGTGAGTACAGGACTTGGTAAAAACATTTTCTTACATGACTCTTCATCTGGTAGCAATAAATTTTTGTCTGAACCTATATTCACACCCACAGCAGTAATGAGTTCTTCGCGGATCCCATCTAGAGGAGGATTAGTGACTTGAGCAAAAAGCTGTTGAAAATAGTCATAAAGATTCCTGGATCGCTTAGACAATGCAGCAATTGGCGCATCGTTACCCATAGATCCGATTGCTTCCTTCTCATCACGGACCATAGGGGCGATAAGAAGTTTAATTTCTTCATGTGTGTACCCGAATACTTGTTGTTTTTCTAAAAGAGATAAAGAACTTTCTTTATTAAAAGGAACTTCTTGAAGATCACGTAGATGCACAAAATTATCTGATAACCACTTCGAATAAGGCTTTCCTGATTCTAGATTTTCTTTTATCTCCCCGTCTCGAACAATCCGTCCTTTTTCTGTGTCAATTAGAAACATCCGCCCAGGTTGAAGCCTTCCTTTTTCAACAATATTTTCAGGTGCTATTTCAAGAACTCCAACTTCGCTTGCCATAACAACCAAATCATCACTAGTTACCCAATATCTGCTCGGACGTAATCCATTACGATCTAAAACAGCACCAATTAACGTTCCGTCTGTAAATGCAATTGAAGCAGGGCCATCCCAAGGCTCCATTAAGGTTGAATGGTATTGATAAAAGGCTCGCCTTTGCGAGGACATATCTTCGTGATTTTCCCATGGTTCTGGGATCATCATCAGAACTGCCTCTGGCAAGGAATAGCCACCCATCACTAGTAGTTCAAGAACTTCATCGAAGCTTGCCGTGTCGCTCGCTCCGGAGGTACAAATTGGAAACAGACGGTCCAATTCACCTGAAATTAAATCCGTTTCGAGAAGAGATTCTCTAGATTTCATCCAGTTTCTATTACCTTGAACGGTATTTATCTCTCCGTTATGGGCTATAAACCTATACGGGTGAGCTAGTGGCCAAGATGGAAAAGTATTAGTAGAAAATCTTGAATGCACCAAAACCATTGCACTTTCAGTCCGTTCGTCATGCAGATCGGTAAAAAAATTTCCTAACTGGGGAGTGGTCAGCATCCCTTTATAGACAATTGTCCTTGAGGAAAGGGAAGGAAAGTAAACACCCATTTGTTCACTAGTGGAAGACCCCATACCGGATGACGCTTCGACAGCATCATACTGTTCATAAATTTCACGTTCGGCACGTTTTCTAAAAGGGAATACTTTCCTGTCTAGATCCAACCCAGACAGTGAAGAATCATTTTTTGCTTTAATGAAAATTTGCTTCATCAACGGCATCGCATCCTTCGCGGACTTGCCTATATCCGAAGGGTCGATAGGAAGTTCACGCCATCCGATAATTTCCAAACTTTCTTCTTCGGCAAGTTTTTCCAGCTGTTGTATTGCACTATTTGCCTTGTTCACATCATCCGAAAGGAAAGCTATTCCTGTTGCGTATTGATTTTTGGGCGGTAAATCGAAAGGGAGAATATCTCTATATAGTTTGTCGGGAATCTGCATCAGTATCCCCGCTCCATCTCCAGTGTTTTTTTCAGCGCCTATTGCACCTCTGTGTTGGAGTGTGCACAGGGCGCCAATACCCATCTGAACGATTTCATGACTGGCTTCTCCACGTAAATTACAGACAAAGTTAACGCCGCATGAATCGTGTTCGAATCTAGGATCATAAAGGCCTTGAGCTGACGGTATTCTGTCGCCTTTTAAATTTTTCGAGTATTTTTCGCTCATAGCCAATCCATTTATTGAATAAATGAATCCCCTGAGCGTCGTTGATCTGGGCAATTCAACTGTTTACAATTTTAGTGCTTAAAAACAGGTAAGCAGCATTACACGTTTATTTTTTCGATTTTATCATTTTTACGGATGCCCTGTAAGGCAGTACGAACATCAACAACATTGGAAATATTTCAAGACGACCTATCAACATAAATATTAAAAGGACTAACCTTCCAGGTGCTGAAAAGCCGTCAACAAAAGAAGAAGTGGGACCGACTTCTCCTAATGCTGGCCCCATATTTCCTAAAGCGCTAAAAGTTCCACTTAGCGATGTGATCAAATCACTTCCTAGAGCAGTCAATATGAAAGTTCCGATTACCACGAGCATCCCGTAAACGACTACAAATCCTGCAATACGTTCCACTAAAGAATCATTAATAGTTCTGTTACCCATACGTGCCTGAATAAGTGCTCGAGGTCTCCTCATCGACCTTAAGGTACGATACGCGTGGGCAAGGCCAATTCGGAATCGCATTATTTTAACTCCGCCAGAAGTGGAACCAGAACAGCCGCCAAGCACAATAAAGAAAAGAAGCAAAAGTTGTGTTGATCCAGGCCAAGAAGCAAAATCACCCACCTCCCCACTTCCCAGAGCATTTCCGTATCCACCGCTTGTCGCTAAAGTAACGACATTAAACGAAGCGTTTCGAAGTGAACTCCCAAACGAGAAACCTTCACCATTTAAAAGCAATGCGATTATAAGAACACCTAAAACTATGATTCCTATAAAAGACTTGAACTCGGGGTCAGAAACATAATCAAATCTTTTCTTTTCTATTAACCGGGCATGCAGAGTAAAGTTTGTTGCCGCTATTAAGAACCCAACCATTGCAACCATCTCTATTGTTACGCTGTTCCAGTACCCAAGCGAAGCATCTTTCGTTGAAAAACCCCCCGTTGAAGCTGTGGTAAGTCCATGAGCTACCGCATCAAAAGGCCTCATTCCAAAAACGAAAAATCCTAGAGTAATCAATACAGTAAGCGAGGCGTAGATGTACCAAAACTTTTTTGCTGTCTGCACGACTCTTGGTGCTATTCTCTCCACACCTGCTCCGGGAGCTTCAGCGTCAATAAGACCTAATCCACTTGCGCGAAGTGACGGTAAAACAGAAACTACGAGAACTACAATTCCCATTCCACCCATCCACTGAGTTAGTTGTCTATATAGAAGTATTCCTGAGCTTTGGGATTGAATTGGATTATGAACACCAAACACAGTTGATCCGGTTGCCGTAAAACCAGAAACAGATTCAAAAAGCGAGTCAACGAACACCTCAGGGAGTCCAATTCCGGCTCTACTAAAAGTTCCGGCAAGCAAATAAGGAATGGTTCCCAACAACGAAACTACTAGCCATGTGGTTCCAACTGCGGTAAAAATAGAAGCCTGATCTGTGGCACCTAATTTACTGGACTTAAATAATACTGATCCCACACATACAAGAATTAGAGTCGCTAAAAGAAGTTGAAAAAAATCGACACGATTGTCAAAAATAGAAACAAGGGTGCTCAATCCCACCCCAACAGCAACAAAAATGACTGCAATTCCTGTCATGTGCATACTGGTGCTTACGATTTTTTGATTTTCTATTTTCATTAGTTCTTACTTCTAATTGCATGCAAAATTCTTCTACGCGGTCTAAGAAAATTTCTCGACTCTGAAAAGACATAACCAAAACTTATTAGAACAGGCAGTAAATAGAGTCGCCCTGAAAGCATTGCCGGCACTAAAGCCAGTCTCTCACCCATCGAGAATGACGAAACTGTAGTTATCAACCCATCAGCGTTCCTTATAGGTCCCGCAGTCGTCAGTGCGTTTATAGAGGATGAAAGTGCCTCATACACACCCACACCTGAAATCGTTAAAACTGTCGCTGTAAGAAAAATTATCGAAGTAAATATGAATTGAAACACGACAACTTGTCTAACTCGGTCTTCTGCAACGCTTTCACCATCCACCTTGATTTTTACAACAGCACGGGGATGCAGTTGACGGATCATTTCGCGAACCGATACGGAGAGAAGTATTCGTAGTCTATGAATCTGAAATCCCCCACCGCTAGATAAAGACATCGGTCCCACTGTCACGAGCAACAACAAAAGGAAACCCGCTGATATTGTCCAAGTGTCAAATGGGGATATATGAAATCCGGTCGTTGAAATTGATGAGACAGCGATAAAAAACGCCTTACTTATCGAAGAAGCATTACCATTATCAGCCCATAAGAACAGTAAAAATGTAGCTCCTATTATTAGCGCTAGGTAAGTAATCAGTTCACTTGACCGAAGCAACGAGTTTACTTTTCCGGTTGCTAGTCTCCAAATGATTACAACACTTGTACCTGTTGTAATCATTCCTGCAATTAAAATCAACTGAACGGAAGAATCTTCGAATACAGCCGTGTTCCTCACGAATCCACCTGTAGATATTGCGCTAAGCGCAATTAGAAGTGAATCAAAAAAATCTAATTCAGTTACCAATAGGCTGAAAGTGAGTACCAAAGTCGAAACTAGATAAATAAGAAAAATGCTCTTCACAGCTTTTTTCTTTTCTGGAAACACCTCCTGAGTGGTAATACGTCCAGGAGTTCCAACGCCAGAATTATCCTGAGAAATAGGTATCAGCATTACTGCAGTCAAAAGTGCAGTAAAACTACCTAATAGCTGTGATGAGGTCCTGTAAAAAATAATCCCTCTTCCAGACATCTCAAAATCAATGACCGTTAATGAAGTGGTTGTAAACGCAGCTGCAGATTCGAAAAATGCATCACCGAAGTTAACTTTTTCAATCAACAGTGAATACAAAAGTGTGGAACACAAGATACAAAACAAAAAGCCTGAAGTAACCTCAAGAAAAATTTCTGATCTCTTTAATTTCTTCCCTGAAATGTATCGCGCTAAGTAAGCACAAATCACAGTTGCCAAAGTTCCAAAAATCAGAAAAAAAGCTGTGTCACCCCCAGAGTCAGTAAGATCTACCAACCCAGACAAAACCGCCAATAATCCGGCTGCAGAGATACCAAAAAGCATTCCTCTCGATACGGCAATCCAAATAGGAGAGTTTATATAACTAACGCTTTGTGAATTACCTCGTGTCGAGAAAAGAGAAAAAATCACACGAAAAGAGCTGTCAATTTCTCGACAGATTCTGGTTTAGCTATAGCAATTACATGATCATTAGCTCTGAAAGTACTATGACCTCTAGCAATCTGTGCTTTACCATCACGCACAATCGCACCAATTAAAGCACCCTTCGTTAATTGCATATCTCCTATAGACCTATCAACACATGGACTTTCATCAGAAACAGCAAATTCTAAAATTTCTACGTCTCCATGTAGAAACGTTTCTACCGCTGCAACACTTTCCACATCGCCCCTAACAAATCGCAAAACACTATTTGCAGTTGCCGTTCGTGGACTAAGAGCTGTATCTACCTGGTTCGTTTCTAACAGATCTAACAATTTGAGTCTGTGGACCACTGCAATAGTTTCGATCCCATCGTCGCCGTTGGTTTTCTTTGATTGAGCAGACACTGACTTTGCATACAAACAGGCCAACACGTTTGCATCATCTTCACCTGTAAGTGCTATGACAAGATCCTGGCGAGCAACATCGGCTTCTTCAAGCATTTCGACGTCAGTAACATCACCTTCGTAAATCAACGCCTTAGCCAAATTTTCACTTAATTCAAGTGCTCTTTCATGCTTTTTCTCAATGATCGCAACATCAACACCCCTGTATAAAAGCGATTCAGCAATCATCTCAGCTGTTCTGCCTCCACCCAGCAGAAGGGCCCTTCTAGGAACATCTCTTGCAATTCCCAATCTGTTTGTTACATCATGAAGTGCTCTACTTTTACATATAACTCTAAGTAAATCTCCCTCTTTGAGGATCTCGTCTTGACGCGGGACAATAGTTACCTCTTCGGAATCATCGCTCTCAACTTTTCTAGTAATAGTCCCAACAATGAAATCCCAATCAGGGTCGAGTTCTCTTCCGAGAGCATGCAACGAAACCCCCACTAGAGGAGCATGTGCCGGCAACCTTGCTCCAATTATTACAACTTCCTCGTTAGCCATTCTCGAAAGATCCATTGCGCCGGGATATTCCATAAGTCTTAGAACAGAATCAGCTACTTCTTGATCAGGATCTATTACCAAATGGTCATCGAATTTTTCAAATAACGCACTGACTTCTTTACTCCGAAGCTTTCGCGATTCAACTCGTACGATCGTTTTACCCACTCCTGCCTGACGTGCAAGTAAAGCAGAAAAAAGATTTATTTCATCTTTATTTGTTGCTGCTACAAGGAGGTCCGTATCTGCAATGCCGGCTTTTTTCAAAACACCTGAGTCGGTTCCGCTGCCATTAATGGCAAGTACATCCAATTCCGCATCTATTTGTCTATACCTCTCTGGATCTAACTCTATGAGTGCAATGTCGTGCTCTTGTCGACTGAGGCGATCAGCTATATAAGTTCCGACTTCTCCGGCTCCAACAACAATTATTCTCATCGTTTAATACTCCCCCAAAGAAACCCGTGAATGCGACATTTCACTAAAAAATACTTGGCTGTCAGTAACCAAAATATCTAATGGAACATCCCAAGAATTTATCTCCAACTTTTTAACAATTTGAAAATCATACGCGAGGCCAACTAATGGTGGTCGTATGGAAATTCGATCCGAAGCAAAAGTTTTGTCGTAATACCCGGCACCGTGACCGAGACGATTACCTGCAGGGTCTGCCGCCACTAAAGGTACAAAAACTAAGTCAATCTCTGAAATTTTTTCAACAGTCCCAGTTACTGGTTCAAGAATTCCAAACCTTCCTTTTCTTAAATCTCCATGCGGTTCCATAAATTCCAATAGTCCATTCTCTTGCACAACCGGAAGTAGAAATTTTTTATCAGCACACGGCTCAAGAAAAGAAGGATTAATTTCTCCGTTACAAGCCGCATATGTGGCAATTTTTTTTGCACTTTTAAATATGTCAAGCTGTCTAACTGCTTCGCATATTTCTACTGAGGCTTCATTTACCTCAGCAGAAGGCAGAGATTTGCGAATATCTAGCATCTTTTGACGAAGATCCCGTCTTTCCATACTTTAAGCGTTGCCGATCTTTCATATTTACGCCACTTTTTTGATGATTTACTAATTTAAATATGACACGGAGGTTGGAACCCCGCATCACACTTAATACCGTCGTTTTGGCTACTATTAGCCATACTGTTCAGCCGTTTCGGTTGTCCACAAATACTCGTCAAATAGAACCAATGAGGAGACAACCCCTTGGAAGCCATACCATATCTAGCACTTTCATCTGCACTACTAGCTTTACTTCTAGCTGGCTATTTTTACACAAATGTAAAAGCAGCTTCGCCGGGAAATGAGCGCATGATCTTTCTAATGACTGAGATCGAGAAAGGTGCACGGGCTTTCTTACGTCAAGAATATTCCTGGGTGTCTATTTTCGTAGCAGTAATGGCAATTCTTATAGGGATACTTATTGCCCCAGTAGCCTCACTGACTTACATTATTGGCGCAGTACTATCTGCGACTGCAGGATATGCCGGAATGACTGTAGCAACGATGGCAAACGCTCGGACAGCAAATGCCGCCCAAGATGGCCCGGGTAAAGCCCTACCAATAGCTTTCCGTGGTGGAGCCGTCATGGGATTTTCTGTAGCTGGTCTTGCTCTCGGTGGTTTAGCACTTGTATACATTCTTTTCGTTTTAGTAGCCGAAGTTAATGATGCTTTTGAGGTAGTTACTGCCTATGGGCTTGGGGCTTCATCTATTGCCCTATTTTCGCGTGTAGGTGGAGGCATTTACACTAAAGCAGCTGACGTTGGAGCTGACTTAGTTGGAAAAGTCGAAGCAGGGATTCCAGAGGATGATCCAAGAAATCCTGCAACGATCGCAGACAACGTCGGTGACAATGTAGGTGATGTAGCTGGAATGGGAGCTGACCTTTTCGAAAGCTACGCGGGTTCAATAATTGCACCTATATCTCTAGTCGCTTTTGCTCTCGGACTTACAGCGGAAGACGCTTCAGTATCAACGAATATTTCTCTTCTATTATTTCCCTTAGCAATAGCCTTTGCAGGAATGCTGGCATCAATACTCGGTTCTTTCCTTGTCCGCGGCGGTGAGTCCACTGACAGCAGGGCATTAAGTCGTGCTCTTCATCTCGGCACTAACGTTGCGATGGGCTTAACAGTATTAGCCACCATTGGCATCGCTTACTGGATGTTTGGTGATAACGCAGATTTTGACAATCCAATCGGCCTCGCCATTTCAGTAGTTGGTGGTTTACTTGTGGGCTGGGCTCTAGGTAAAACAGCAGAATTTTATACTTCCGATCATTTTTCACCAGTCAAAAAGATTGCTGATCAATCAAAAACTGGTCCAGCAACAACGATTCTCGGAGGGATTTCTGCTGGGATGATCTCAGTAGCAGCTTCTGTAGCTTTGCTAGGTGTTGGTATAGCTGTTGCTTACTGGGGCGGTGAAATGGCTTTTGATTCCTACTACAACTTGGATGGAGGAATCTACGGAATTGCAGTCGCTGCGATAGGTATGCTTGCCACACTCGGAGTTGTAGTTTCAGTCGACGCTTATGGTCCCATAGCTGACAATGCCGGAGGCATTGCAGAAATGGCCGAATTGGGTCCCGAAGTGAGAGAAGTAACGGATGCTTTAGATTCACTTGGCAACACCACAGCAGCTGTTGCTAAAGGCTTTGCTGTCGGCTCTGCCGCCTTAACCGCATTAGCCCTATTCAAGAGCTTTGAGTTCGCTGTAATCGAAGCCGGGGGTTCACTTTCATTAGACATAGGTCAGGTCGAAGTATTTATCGGACTTTTCCTTGGTGCTATGCTGCCTTTCTTATTTGCTGCATTAACGATTGATGCTGTTGGTCGTGCTGCACAAAAAATGATAGAGGAAGTGAGAAGACAATTCCGTGAAATTCCAGGGCTTCGAGAAGGCGCTGAAGGCGTTATTCCGGATTCTGCAAGATGCGTAGCAATCTCAACTTCAGCCTCTCTGAAAGAAATGCTCGCTCCAGGAATTCTCGCAGTTGTTATCCCGTTGATATTGGGCTTTGTAAGCATCGACTCTTTAGGCGGATTTTTAGCAGGCGCTTTAGTAGCAGGTTTTTGCCTTGCCATATTTATGGCTAATGCAGGAGGAGCTTGGGATAATGCTAAGAAATACATTGAAAGCGGTGAACTCGGAGGAAAGGGATCTGAACCACATAAAGCTGCTGTAGTTGGTGACACTGTTGGTGATCCGTTCAAGGACACATCAGGACCTTCTATGAACATTCTAATAAAAGTAATGACCATAGTCTCACTTGTATTTGCTTCAGCTTTTGTTGGCTAACCACTCTTAGATTCGAATACGAAATTGTATATTTTTTGATTCCGGCGAATAATTAAAGGCAACCGACCATAAAGCCATACAACTATCAACAAAGCTGGCACTGACAGCAGTACTCCGCCGACGACATCCCCTGGCCAATGGTGTAGCCCGCTTATCCGTGTCCATAGATTTAGTAGAATAAGTAGCAACATTGAGTATTTAACTATTTTTCCTGCCCCACGCGTAGAGTGCTTTTCCGATAGATAAGCGATCATTCCGAAAATCATTATTGCGTAGACAATATGACCACTTGGGTACCCACCCTCCCCGTATATAAAGTTCGAGTCGTAAAAAACAAAGTTTTCATTTGGTCCCGACCGTCCCACGATGTCAGAAATTCTAGTTAGTCCCGTCATGCATCCAGCTAAAACTATTCCTAGCGTCGCATATCTCCCCCAACGCCAAAAAACCAATAGTGAAATTGCTATGAACAGCAAAGGAGCTCCGATATCAGTAATCGGAGCATCAATAATGTCACCTAAACTATCGATAAAAGCTGGTGTATTTTCATACATCCATCGACTCAGACCTATTTCCCCCCACAGGATGCCCTTCTTTGAAACTGCGATAGAAAATACTATGGCGCTCAAAGTAGACACTCCGGTTATCAAATAACCAAGTCTGCTTTTTATATTTGCACTAGCTTCCATGAATTTTTATTACACTTCGTATTCCGTTTGAATCGCGCAGATCCTGTATGCCTAGATTAATGTCTTCAAGGGAATACGTTTGACTAATCATGTTTCTCAAATCTAGTTGGCCACTCTGCCAATAGTCGATCAGACGAGGAATGTCCACCTGAGCATTACAAGACCCTAGTAAAGAACCAAGTAAACGTTTTTCACTCATCATTAGATGCAAGGAAGATGGAAATTTTAGCTCTTCATCGGGGGGTGGAGCTCCCACTATTACTGTGCTCCCACCTGCCTTACTTACAGTTAGACCAAGTGCAATCAATTCGGAGTTACCAACAGCATCGAAAGCATAATCAACCCCTTTCCCCATAGTTAATTCCATCACAGCGTTAACAAGATTATTATCGCTTGGATCCACAACATTAGTTGCTCCTAATTTAAGGGCGGCAGATCTCCTCTCTTCGACAGGATCTGATGCAATTATCTTTTCAGCTTTAGCAATACGTGCCCCTTGCACAACCGATAGTCCTACGCCTCCCAAACCCATAACAAGCACTGTTGAACCAGGAATTACTTTTGCAGTGTTTAAAACGGAACCAACACCTGTTTGAACTCCACAGCCTATTAAACAAACAGTTTCCAAAGAAATACCCTTTTCAATGCGTACAACATTTCTTTCTTCTAAAACTGTGTATTCAGCAAAACCACCCACTCCCAATCCTTGATATACAGGAGACTCATCTTTTATAAATGGTGTACTTCCATCCGGAAGTGTCCCAAAGACGAATGTTTGTCCTCTTTCGCAAAGTGTGTATCTTTCTAAATTGCACATTTCACAAATCCCGCAGGGGCCTATAGGTGTCATTAATACAAAGTCACCTTTACTAACTGAGCTAACACCAACTCCTATTTCTTCAACAATCCCAGCAGCTTCATGTCCTAAAATCATCGGGGTTAGATCCAATGAATCCATGACGCTCACATCAGAATGACAGATTCCGCAATACTCTGTTTTAATTAGTACTTGACCTTCTTTAGGTCCAATTAAATTAACGTCGTTTACAACAGACAATGGTTTTCCAATTTCTGTATGCAAAGCAGCCCTCATGTAGCTATTTCCATCCTGAGGTGGCGCCGCGCGTCATACCAAAAGGACCTGATGGCCAGCGGAAACAATCAGTCATCAGTTGGTCGACTTGATCCCTATCAGCAATACCTTCTTTAACGACAGCGGAGGCTTCTTTAACCATCGCAAAATAGACACGATTTGTGACATACCCCCAATTAGAATCATTGTCGTTAATAACTATTGGATTCTTGCCGGCAGATTTCGCAAGAGAAACAACAGTGTCTACTGTTTCTTCAGAAGTTTCTTTACCTCTCACAATCTCAGCCAATTTCATTACCGGAGCAGGCGATGCCCAATGCCATCCGATGAATCGATCCGCTCTTTCAGTTGCAGCTGCCATTGCAGAAATCGGAAATCCGCTTGAATTGGAAGCAAAAATTGTTTTCTCGAGCGCCCTCTTATCGAGTTCCTTCCAAAACGAGACTTTCAGGTCCAATCTTTCAGGAATAGCTTCTATGACTAAATCAGCATCATTTAAAGCATCCATTTCTGTTGTGAAATGCATTCTCTTCAGCGCACTTTCCCCCTCTTCTTCGCTTATCATTCCCCTATCAGCTGCACTTTTCACTCCAAAACGTCCAGTATCTACATTCGTTAAAGCAACGTTTATTACTTCATCATCTATGTCGCAACATGAAACTTCGCAACCAGCTAGAGCCATCACCTGTGTGATTCCTGAACCCATTACACCCGCCCCAGCAACGCCAACTTTAAACCTGTTATTACTCATCTACTCCCTTACCTTTTTGGCAAAACAATCATCGGATCTTTTGCTTCCCCACCTGTCCTAACTTCAAAATGGAGATGATTTCCAGTTGAACGACCTGTTGTTCCACACTTCCCAATCAAGTCCCCTGTGGCGACTTCCATACCGTCCGAAACAAGAAGTTCATTCAAATGAGCATAAAGGGTCAGCACCGGCCCCTCATGTTCAAGTATCACTGTTTTACCGTATAAACTTTTTGTTCCTGCAAATAGAACCTTGGCCGTTTTCGCAGCCCAAATTGGTTGATTTTTAACACAATCAAAATCAACACCGTTATGCATTCGTTTAACCCCTAAAATTGGGTGAATTCTCATTCCAAATGGGGAAGTAATTTTACTACTCCCATCAATTGGCAAAATAAATCCCTGACCTGACTCTTTTGTAAGATCAGGCGCTGACTTTCGTAACTCTTCCGCTATCAAATTGTCGATAAGTATTGCCATTAAGTATTGCTCACGTTTCCACTCAGCGACTTCAGCTTCAGCCAGATCAATACGCTCTTGAACTTCGTCTCGAGTCCTCTCTCTTTCTGAAATTCGACTATCAAGCAGCAGTAATCCAGCTTCAATCTCAAGCTGATTTCTCTCTGCATCGCGAATAGCCTGATCAGCAGAACGCGCTATCTCTTCCTTATCCGCTTCTAAAGCTCTTAATTGATCGACCAAATCACCTTGATCACCAGACACGGCACTTAAGATGGCAGATCTTCTAACTGCACTTGACATATCATCAGATTCAAAAAATGAACTCGGATTCATACTGGAGACGTATACGTCAACTGCAAGATCTCGCAAACGTCTTCTAAGGTCCTCAATTCCTTTAACAACCTGATCAGTTTCAACCCAACGAAGCGTGGCCTCTGCTTCTGCCGCCTCGATAGCTTGTCTTGCTGCTGTAATCTTGGCTTCTTCCATTGCAACAGCGGCATCTAAATCATTTAGTGCCTGTACAACCGCTGCATCGTCAGCCTCTGCAAGTTCCAAAATTGCAGCAGCATCTGCGCGACGGTTCGATGCATCTTGCTTCTTTTCACGTGCTTCACGGATCGAATCAGTTTCCCCTATCGCTCTTTCACCAGTAGAAATAAAAAGAAACGATACAGCAATAAAGAAAAGGGCAAGCGAAAGTGGTTTCTTCACTCTCGCACTTTATCCCGAATAAAGACTTCTATATAGTCAGAAAGGATACGTATCCGCATCGACATTTTAAAAATTAACAATTACTATACGTCGAAATGGATAATAAAAATAGTGCGGAATTCTCACCCCTGGAAGGCCTACGCGTTCTCGATCTATCTGACGAAAAAGGTGAACTGTGTGGTCGAATACTAGGAGATTTAGGTGCTGACGTCCTCAAAATCGAATCTCCAGATGGTTCGATATCGCGTTCTTTGGGACCGTTTACTCCAGACGGAACTTCATTATATTTTGCCTATCGCAACCTCAATAAACGTTCAACCCTCATCAACTTTAATACTAAAGATGGCTTAGAAAATCTACTGTCAATAATAAAACAGAGCGACGTATTAATCGAAACCTTCTTACCTGGAACTCTTTCAGAACTAGGGATAGCACCAGAAATGTTAATGAATGAAAACCCCTCACTGATAATTGTTTCTCTTACGGATTTTGGACAAACAGGACCTGACTGTACTTTCCTAGGAACAGATGACGTTGTTTTTGCTCGTTCGGGGTGGTTGTCAGTCTCGGGTGTAATAGAAAAGCCACCATTGCTAGCACCAGGGTCAGTTTCTTATGACACCCTCGGGATAGTAGGCGCTTACGCAACTCTTCTAGGTGTTTTACACAGAGATCGAAATGGTACAGGGCAACACATTGATGTTTCAGCGGTTGAAGCCCTCGCTCAAATGAATACTTGGGGCATTCCGAACGCTTCTGCAAGTGAAGTATCTGGAGGTCCAGCCACACTCATAAGATCAGGCGATAGTCCTCTGTACCCTCACATACCGTGCGCTGATGGTTTCGTAAGACAGGTAATTTTGGCTCCCCGACAATGGAGAGCTTTGTGGGAGTGGATGGGCTCTCCAGAAAGTTTCGCTGATGAGTATTGGGAAAGCACTATAAATCGATACTTAAATCTTGATGTTATTAATCCGCTCTTTTGGGAACACTGGAAAAACAAACCGATGATCGAAGGGTGCATAGAAGCACAGAAACGTGGAGTCATAGCTACCCCTATGCTTAAACCGTCGGATGTCTTAGTTAATTCCCATTACAAATCACGTGGCACTTTCCAAAGTCTTGAAATTGCTAACGGTATTACGGCTCCAATAATGTCAGGCTTTGCAGAAGTTGATGGTGAGCGCGTAGGTTACAGATTTGCGTCGCCCTCATTCAATCAAGACGTTGCGGAGTTCAAACAAACTCCATTTCCTATGCCCAGCAAGTCGCTTATCCCCGCAGAGTTACCTCTTCAAGGGGTAAAAGTAGTTGACTTTGGGCACGGTGGAGTCGGAGTTGAATGCGGACGTATGCTTGCAGAATACGGAGCAGACGTCGTAAAAGTAGAGAGTTGGGAATACCCCGATTTTATTCGCATAGTGCTTGGCGGCACCATGACGGCTTCTTTCGCTTCGTCAAATAGGACTAAACGTGCATTCGGAGCGAACCTGAAGAATGAAAAAGCTCGTGAAGTGGTACTTGAGCTAATAAAAAACTCACATGTCATAATTGAAAACAACTCAACAGGAACAATGGAGGCTCTGGGCCTTGGGTATGAGGCGATAAAGCAGGTCAACCCTGACGCGGTAATGATTAGCAGTCAGTTGATGGGTAGTCGAGGTGATTTCGCTAACTGGAATGGGTATGGCCCAACTATTCAAACAGTAAGTGGCCTGTCTTGGCTATGGGCATTCAAAGATGGTGACCCACCACCTGGAACCAGTGCAATTCATCCAGATCATCTTGCCGGTCGTCTTTCTGCGGTTTTTGCTCTTGCCGCATTGATTAATATCAATCGCGGCGCTTCAGGGAATCACATTGAAGTAGCTCAAGTGGAAGTTTTATTGGGAACTCTTGGTGATCTTTTCTGCAAAGAAGCCATCGACCCTGGTTCTATAAATCCTCAAGGTAACGACTCCGACAGAGGTGCCCCTTGGGGGCCTTTCCCATGCAAGGGTGATGAAGCTTGGTGTGTCATCTGTGTTAGAGATGACACCGAATGGGCAAAACTTTCAGATCTAATTCAGTTGGATTCTGAACAAACAGAGATGTATTCAAGTGGCGCATACAGAATTGAACATAGAGAAACTCTGAATTCCATAGTTTCTGCTTGGACTACTACATTGTCCTCCCAGGAGGTAGAACAGTTGTGTCAGAGCTCAGGGATACCCGCTGGTCGTGTTTTGAACGCGGCTGAACAGTTGAAAGATGAGCATCTAATGGATCGTGATTTTCTACCAACAGTTGAGCAACTGGGTGGAGTTGGTGAAATTATTCTCGATGGAGCTTGCATAAGAGGATCCGAAATGGCTTCTCCTGTCATAACCCGTGCACCTCTTATAGGTGAACACACAGAAGAGATATGCCTTGATGATCTTTCAATGGAAAAAGAGCGATTTGAGTTGCTTTTAGAAAGTGGGGCTCTAGAGATAGTAAAGCCCGAGTCCTAGCAACTACTCCATTCCTAATTCCGAACGCATAGATAGAAACGATTCTTCCAGCGTGTTGCCTCGTTCAGGTAGATGAACGGCCACCTGAGTGATCAGGCCCTCAAAAGGGAAAGGGGCATTATATTGTTCCGACACAGGTGAAAGGGAATCTCGTCCTATGTCCATACCTGTACTACCTAAGATTCTTATAACAAAAGGGAGGCTCATTTTTCCGGCTTCTGCCCCGTCTATTAAAAGTGTTACTTCACCTTCAGGGTCTTTACGTTCAAGGTACACACCGACCTTGACATCTCCTTCGGGAACCGCTACTTCACTTTCGACTATCTTGTGATCGTAAAAAATATTGTAGTCGAACATGAGTTTTTCATTTTTAATAAAGAGCGACAATCCTACATTTGATCCTCCGATAGCAAGGAGAACACCGTTTTCGTTCATATTTCTTTTGATATCAGCTTCTATAACAAATGACCTATTACCCATGTTCGCGGCGACACCTGCTGGCATATGGGAAATAGGGTGACGGTAAACATAAGTTCTTTTAGCATGGGGTGAACCCTTTCCTGTTGAAGATCTAAATAACTCAAGTGTTCTATCGTCTAGGGGCAACACACCGTATTTATCTGCTTCTTCCCACCACAGCTGGATCATTTCTTTTAAGCGTTCTGGCTCTTTTGTGGCAAGATTATTTGTTTCAGATATATCTCGATCTAAATGAAATAATTCCCATTCTTCTTCGTCATAGTCTCGTCTGAACTCATGACGCGAGACAGCTTTCCATCCGTCACTCCAGATTGCTCGATGACCAAACATTTCAAAATATTGAATCTTTTTTCGTGTAGGTTCAGATTCAGAATTAAGCAAGTAGGCAAAACTCGTGCCAGCAACTTCAAGTTGCTCAATACCATTGAAAATTTTAGGGGCTTCTAAATCTAATATCTCTAAGATCGATGGCATAACGTCAGTTATGTGGTGAAATTGGTGTCTTTTCCCACCTGGATCTTTAATTGCCTTTGGCCAACGAATTATAAATGGATCTCTAACTCCCCCACCATGAGTGGTCTGTTTATACCATCGCATAGGAGAATTACCCGCTTGAGCCCACCCCCACGGATAATTTGAGTGTGACTTAGGTCCGCCTATGTCATCTAACTTTTCAACCGCTTTATCTACATCCTCCGGAACCATATTGAAATATTTCATTTCATCTATCAAACCCGTCGGACCACCTTCTTGACTTGCTCCATTGTCAGAAAGAAGCATGACCATGGTGTTTTCTTTTAAGTCCATTTCATCTAGGTAATTCAATAAATTCCCTATTTGCGCATCAGTGTGATCCAACATTGCAGCAAATGCCTCTTGTAATCGACAAGCAAGGGCCTTCTGATTAACACTCAGGGAATCCCATTCTTCAACTCCAGGGTTTCTGTCGGCCAAAACTGTGTCTTCTGGAATCACCCCTAATTCTTTCTGTCTGCAGAACCATTCGTTTCGTATCTCATCCCATCCAGAATCAAATCTGCCTCGATACTTATCAAGAAATTCCTGAGGGGCTTGATGTGGAGCATGAGTGGCTCCAAATGTTAAATAAAGAAAGAATGGTTGTTCTGGGTAGATCGACTTGGAGTCATTAATGAACTTACAAGCATTCTCCACCAGATCCTGGCTTAGATGATAGTCCTCTTTGTCTTTAGGTCGTTCAATGTGATGGTTATCAAGCGTCAATTCGGGGTGAAATTGATCTGTTTCCCCTTGCAAGAAACCATAAAAGCGATCAAAACCACTTTGCGTTGGCCAATGACTGAATGGGCCGGCTCCCGAGGTTTCTTCCATTGGTGTCAAGTGCCATTTCCCCACACAGTATGTTCCATAACCTTCGTTCCTGAGCAACTCAGCTATATTTGCTGCGTGCTTCGTAACCCTCCCACGTAAATGGGGGAACCCACTTCGCATATTTGAAACTGCTCGCATGCCAACCGTGTGATGGTTTCTACCTGTTAAAAGGCAAGCGCGAGTTGGAGAGCAAAGAGCGGTCGTATGAAAATTTGTAAATTGCAGACCCTCTTCTGCCAATTTATCCATGTTTGGTGTATCAATGGAAGATCCATAACAACCAAGATGAGCAAATCCTGTGTCGTCAAGAAGAATGACAACTATATTCGGACTCCCCTCGGGTGGCTGTTTAATTTCTGGCCACCAAGGTGTTGAGTCCTCATGAGTTTTACCGATTACACCTTCAAATTTTTCCATATTTCCTTAGTCAAATTAAATTACTAGACAAAAAAAGTAGCGTTTTACATGCCGATAGTACAATGAGATCCTTGTGAATAGTAAAAAACCTATCATTTCAAGCATCTTTCAAGAAGACGAATGGTTAGAAAATAAAGATTTCGATTTTTCTGACATTACTTATCATCGCTCAAAGGATCATGGAACGGTCAGAATTGCTATTAACAGACCTGAAGTAAGAAATGCCTTTCGCCCAAAAACTGTAGACGAACTTTATTCAGCGCTCGATCATGCTCGAATGACGACCGATGTAGGGTCGATTCTTTTAACAGGTAATGGCCCCTCTCCTAAAGATGAAGTATGGGCGTTCTGCTCAGGAGGTGATCAACGCATTCGCGGAAAAGACGGTTACCAATATGACGATGACAACTCTCTATCGAAGACTGGCAGACTTCACATTCTCGAAGTTCAAAGACTGATCCGCTTTATGCCGAAAGTCGTAATTGCTGTAGTCCCCGGCTGGACAGCTGGTGGTGGACATAGTCTGCACGTTGTCGCAGACCTCACACTAGCAAGTCGCGAGCATGCTCGATTCAAGCAAACAGATGCCGATGTAGCAAGTTTCGACGGAGGTTTTGGCTCTGCTTACCTAGCCCGACAAGTAGGTCAAAAGTTCGCCAGAGAAATTTTCTTTTTAGGCCGAACCTATGATGCGGATGAAGCATTCCAAATGGGAATGGTGAACAAAGTAATTAAACACGAAGATCTTGAAATAGAAGCTTTGAAATGGGCTGCCGAAATTAATGCTAAAAGCCCCACAGCGATCCGCATGTTGAAATTTGCTTTCAATTTAATCGACGATGGCTTAGTTGGACAGCAGCTGTTTGCCGGTGAGGCAACTAGGCTTGCCTATTCTACTGAAGAAGCCTCTGAGGGTCGAGATGCTTTTTTACAGAAACGCGAAACAGACTTCTCGTCATTTCCTTACCATTATTAGAGACTATCTAGTAATTCCTGTCTCGATTTCGGCTCTCTCCACGCAACGTTGGACGCCTTCCATAATCAAATCCGTTGCATCGCGCGGAGTTTGTTCTTCAATTACTCCTAAATATTCACAACGTAAAACAACATGCTGTCTGTTCCATGGCTTCATAAAAGGAAGATACTTTCCTCTTGGCCAGAGAAGCTCACTACCGCTTGCGCCTGAAGCGACAACAGGAAAGCCTGTTTCGACAGCAAGCTTTCCTATACCTATGTGTCCCTTTGAAACTCCCCTTTCCAACCATTCCGCTCTTGGGACCACGCGCCCTTCAGGCATTATCGCTATCGACCATCCATTATTTAAAGCTTCTCTGGCTTGATCGATTGCCTCTAGTCCCTGCACCGGAATACATTTTAAAGATCTGAGTAGCGGCCCTATTAATGGGTGTTCAAAATATGAGGCAGCTACTAGTGCTCTGATAGGTTCACCCCATTGAAAAAAAGTCGGACCAGCTATCAATAGATCTGAAAGACTTCTGTGATTACAGGCGAATATAAGTGGTCCCTGTATCTGAGCTGGTAAATCTTCTACGTCAACTTTCGCCAATTTACGTGTAAATAAAGTCAGATTCCGAAAAGATTTTTGCAGGTTTTGCCTATCCTCATTATTTATTTGCATTAGACAACCTGAAAAGTTTTACGTAGTTCCATAGATACGATCACCTGCATCGCCCAAACCAGGCATTATGTATCCCTTCTCGTTTAATTTTTCATCTAATGAAGCTGTCCAAATTTCTACGTCAGGATGAGCTTTATGCAACGCTTTAACTCCTTCGGGTGCAGCTAAAAGACAAAGAAACCTTATCGAAGAGGGTTCCTCTTCTTTTACCCGTGACAATGCTGCACTGGCAGAATTACCTGTAGCCAGCATCGGATCCACCACTATTGTCATCCCTCCTTTTAGAGGGGGAAACTTGCAATAATACTCAACAGCTTCCAATGTTTCATGATCACGATACAAACCGACGTGTCCCACTCTGGCGTTTGGTATGACTTGAAGAACTCCCTCGAGTAAACCATTACCCGCACGTAAAATTGAAACCACCGACGGCATTTCACTCAATTGCGGCATTCTAGTTTTAACAAGCGGTGTTTCGATTTCTACTTCTTCTGTTGGAAGTTCTCGAGTTACTTCATAAGCAAGTAAAAGACTTATCTCATTTAGCAAAGTCCTAAAATTTTGACTTGTGGTATCTTTTCGACGCATCTCCGTCAATTTGTGTTGAACAAGCGGATGTTCTACAACATGCAATCCATTTATAGTTTCTTGAGTCATGAGACAACAATAGGCGATACTCACGAATTCTGCGTCACGGATGTGACAGATTTATGAGTATTTCATTGTTATATTTTTCTTTTATCAGCTAGATTGCTCCATTAGTTTATTATTTTGTCTGGGTCGCTATGAGTAGAAAACCTCTAACTATTTGGGAAACAATAGTTCCAAAAAATTGGATTGATTACAACCTGCATATGACCGAAGGTTATTACGGGGTTGCTTTTGCAGAAGCTTCTGATGAATTTCTAATTCATATTGGTTTTGACTCTACATACAGAGAAAATTTTGGAACCTTCTACACAGTCGAAGCACAAATCCGCTTTCTGGAAGAAGTAAAGGAAGGTTCGAGAATTCATACTGAAACGATTTTAATTGAGTGTGATACAAAAAGAATCCAACTGCATCACTCACTTTTCATCGATAACAATTCAACTCCTGTAGCGACACAAGAGGCTATGTTGCTTCATGTATCTAAAAGTAACGGCGTTCCAAGCGCTTCTCCGATTACAGAGCCGTTATTGAGCAACCTAAATCAGATACGTCAGTTCCATTCGGAAATCGCGCGGCCCGAGTATCTGGGTAACGGAATCAGACAAATCTAATAATGACACCATCTTCGAATAACCCCGCGTCTAAAACTCTGCTAGGAATATGGGCACTATTTTTGGCCTTTACCTTCGTGCAGCTAGGTAACGGCATACAGAGGGTGCTGTTACCCGTACGAGGAGAAAGTGAAGGTTTCACCCCTTCAACGATGGGACTCGTTATGGCATTCCATTTTGCTGGTTACCTTCTTGGCGCAAAATCTGCGCCCATCACTTTACGCTCAGTAGGACATATAAGAGTTTTTTCAGCAATGGCATCTCTTGCTTCAGTTGGCGTTCTGATTAATTCGGCTTTGATAACGCCTTTCACCTGGTGTGGAATTTATTTAATCGGTGGCATATGCAACGCAACCATTTTTGTCGTACTTGAAAGTTGGTTAAACGATAGAGCTACTAATGAAAATCGTGGACAAATACTAGGCATCTACATGTTAATAAATGTTGGCGGATCTGCAGGTGGACAACTCTTGGCTAATTTGGGAGATGCAAATGGATTCAAAATGTTCATATTTTCTTCTGTTCTGCTTTCTCTTGCAATAGTTCCTATGACTCTTTCAGCTTCATCGAATCCACCCGCTCCTACTACCTCTTCGATGCCTTTTTCGGAGTTATACAGAGTTGTTCCTTCTGCCGTTGTAGGAACAACTTTTGCTTCCTTCGTTCAGGCTGCTATGTCGAGTATGGCGATAGTTTTTGCGATCGAGGCTGGAATGTCGACAGGAAAAGCAACAGTTTTTGTAGGTGCAGGTTTGACTGGAGCAATATTTTTACAAATACCACTCGGGCGCCTCTCGGACAGATTTCCGAGGCGGAAAATCATTCTTTTCTGCATTTTTATTTCTGCTGCTATTGCAATCACCCAGTCCTTGCTATCCAATTCAAATGATCTTCACATTTTTTTGAATTTTCTATTTGGTGCTTTTGTATTTCCGCTATACGGATTATTTGCTGCGTTAGCTAACGATTGGATACCTTCTGAGAAACGAATCTCTGCTTCTTCTACACTTGTTCTTGCCAGCAGTTCCGGTGCGGTAGTAGCGCCAATAGTTACAGGTTTCCTGTTGGGAAACTTCGCCCCTTCTTCTTATTTTCTTGCAAATGCGAGTGTTCTAATATTTATCGGGTTATACATTTCTTACCGAACGCTTGTCAGGGAAGCTGTCCCCGTCGATAAGCAATCAACTTTTATTCCGCTAGTAGCTCGCTCTGGCCAAATTGCCCACTCACTGGGTCGCTGGATAAGAAATCCGCTCGCTGTGTGGCCAAGAGATAAACCTGATCAGAAATAACAACTACTCTCTTATTAGATCTATAAGTCTCGCAAAACCCGGATCCTTTTCGAGTAGAGACTGCGAAACTGTTTGCCCTATGAGTGTTCGCCTCCTTAAGAGGTCATCTAAATAGTAGATAAATTCGTTTTTTTTCATAACGGAAATCTCAGCTGGAGAATAGTTAATTTTTTCACTCAGATTTTCTCCCATTTTGTAATCCTGAGAAATTATGTCAATTATCTCAAAAGAACGCGAACCATGACGTCGCCAAAGTTCCCCTATAACGTCAACTGCAATACCATTCGTCTTTGCAGCATGGACAAAAATTGATTTTTCGGCTTTAGAGGGCTCGCCATACCAGCGGGTGCTAGGTTTTGAAGTTTTGTAACCAAGATCTTCCAATGAGTTCACGACTTCTTCCCCAACATTTAAACAGTCAGAGAGTTTCCCGCCCAACACAGAAATCATTCGATACCTACGATTTGTTTCTACTTCGTGCCGTCTTGACAATTCTGTCCAATCTTTATCTTGATCTACCCCTCCCTTTGGAATGACAAGCGGCCTAACTCCAACCCTTTCAGCTATTACGTCTTCTGGTGTTAACGGTTTGGAAAGTGACAATTTTGTATTCGCTTCCCCGAGTAAGAAATCTACGTCATCACTATTGACGGAAACTTCATGTTCCTTCACACGTTCATCAGTTGTTCCTATCACAGAGCATTCACCCATCGGTATAACGTAAAAAAGACGTTGGGTTCCGTCAAAGAAAGCGAGTATCCGTCCTGAATCAGTGACCCGAGGAACTATTAAGTGAACACCTTTTGAAAAAACAAGATTGCTTTCTGTTTTAGTTTCAGTCATATTGCAAATTCTGCTTACTTCAGGGCCTGCAGTATTTACAAGAACGTCAGAAGTCGTTTCGAATTCTTTGTCTAATATTTGATCTCTGACTTTTAAGTGCCATTTCTTTTTTAGATAATCAGCTTCTAAAACAGTCATATAATTTCCAACTGAAGCTCCCCTGTCGGCAGCATCCACAATCATTTGGATAACAAATCTAGAGTCATTGTCAACAATCAAATGGTCGGAATATTCAATTCCTCCCACTAGGTTGTCCGATTGGATAGAAGGCTCGAGTCTCTTGATCGTTCTAGGTGAGCGGTAGCGCGGTCTTTTAGTCGCAAATTGACCGATACCCCAATAAGCATTCGCCCCTACCGTGGCGAACCAAGGTGCAAAAGGCGACGTGGAGTCAAGGGCAGCAAGAAATCTCTTTTCTACTAATCTTGACGGGTAAGCACGGGCAAGACGATTTCTAGAATGGCATAGTTCCATCACGAGTTTTAATTCATAACTCTCTAAATACTTAAATCCACCCCAGACCAAATTAGATGATTCTTGACTAACACCAGAAGCAAAATCATTTTTTTCAAATAGTGCCACATTGACACCATGTGTCCGCAAAGCTAATGCTGAAACAGCACCATTAATACCACCTCCGATGATTAACGCATCGAAATGTGTTGATGATATTTCCTGAATGTTTTCTAAGCGTTTTTTTTCAACTTCTAGTGGCATCGGCTTCATGACTTACTAGTTCCATCTAACGGAAAAGCTTTGACAAAATGTCTTATTTCGACATTTTTGAATAAA
>Ga0208261_1000137_pt1 | contig 29931 bp, 28 predicted proteins | sample Knorr_S7_td_DCM__FD_185595 | JGI IMG/M metagenome (GOLD analysis project Ga0208261, IMG submission 185595) | Marine microbial communities from Southern Atlantic Ocean transect - Knorr_S7_td_DCM_ad_131m_LV_B (SPAdes) (version 3) | ecosystem: Environmental > Aquatic > Marine > Oceanic | place...
TAGTTATTTTTATTTTGTAGTTTACAAATTAATCTATGAATTGTATCTCTTAAGTTTTTTCTATGAACTATCATGTCTATAGCTCCATGATTTAGCAAGAATTCACTTCTCTGAAAACCTTCTGGAAGAGTAACTTTAAGTGTATCTTCTATTACCCTGGGTCCAGTAAATCCTACTAAAGCTTTAGGTTCAGCAATATTGATATCCCCAAGCATCGATAAGCTAGCTGACACTCCTCCATATATTGGGTCTATCATTATTGAAATATAAGGATTCTTAGATTCTTTTAATTTCTTTATTGCTGCTGAAGTCTTAGCCATCTGATAAAGAGAAACTAATGATTCCTGCATCCTTGCGCCTCCACTTGTAGAAAAACAAATAAAAGGAATATTATCTTTAAGAGATTCCTTAATTCCTTGCACAAATTTTTCACCTACTACAGACCCCATTGAACCTCCCATGTACCTAAACTCAAAAGCAGCTACAACTACTGGCATCTTATTTAAATTTCCTTTCATTACAATCAAAGCTTCATTCTCAGAACTATTCTTTTCAGCTTCATTGATTCTTTCTTTATATCTCTTAGTGTCTTTGAACTTAAGCCAATCTTTTGGTGTCATGGCTCCAGATATTTCCTGTCTATTTTCTTCATCTAAAAAGATATCTAACCTTTTCCTTGCTCCTATTCTTATATGGTGACCACATTTATTGCAGACAAATAAATTATTTTCAAGATCAGGGCCATAAAGGACGGCAGAGCAAGAATTACAATTCTTCCACAGTCCCTGTGGGATAGACGACTTCTGTTTTGGATCTTTTTTTATAAAAGATGGTAAAATTTTATCGAACCAACTAGACATATAGATTTAGTCTACTAAAGCAGTGTAAAGTTCATCAATCTTTTCCTTAAACTCTTGTCCAAATCCATTTTTTCCTAATATATCTACCAACGCACTTCCTATGACAACTCCATCTGATAAATCTTTAACGGATCTAACTGTGTCTCTATCTTTTAATCCAAAACCTATCACTACTGGTAAACTAGAGATCTCGTTTAATTGTCTAATATTTTTTTTAACATCTTTAGGGTTAAATTTCTCAGAGCCTGTTGTCCCTTTTAACGATATATAATAAATAAAGCCTGAGGCAGAGGTGCATATTTCTCTTATTCTTTCTTTTTTAGTTGTTGGTGCTATTAATCTAATGATATCTATATCTTTTTCTTTTGTTTGTTCTGTAAATTCATTACTTTCTTCAGGAGGCATATCTACTACTATTATTCCATCTACCCCTCGATTGGAAGCTTTTAATGAAAACTCTTTTGCACCCATTGATTCAAAATTATTCATATAACCCATTAGAACAATCCCTACCTCCTTATTTTTCTTTCTGAAATTTCCTACTAAATCTAAAATCCCTTCCAAAGAAGTACTATTTAAAAGCGATCTTTCATGGCCTCTTTGGATAGATGGCCCTTCAGCCATGGGGTCAGAGAAAGGGACTCCAATTTCAATAATATCAACACCGCGCTCAGCCATATATTCCATAGCTTCCAGGGTTGTTAAATTATCAGGGTCTCCACAGACTATATAAGTTATAAGTGCTTTCCTATTTTGCTCTTTTAAAGTAGAAAATATAGATTCTATCCTGCTCATTAGATATTAATACCTTCAAGTTCAGCTACTGTGTTTATGTCTTTGTCCCCTCTTCCAGAAACATTAACAACTATAGATTTATCCTTATCTAAGGAAGGGGCTAACGTTTTTACGTAAGCTAAAGCATGAGCTGTCTCTAAAGCTGGCATAATTCCTTCAATTAAAGTTAACTCTTTAAATGCTTTAAGTGCCTCTTCATCATTAGCAGCAACATATTCGGCTCTTCCATTATCCTTTAGCCATGAATGTTCTGGTCCAACTCCTGGGTAATCTAAACCAGCAGATATTGAATGAGTTTCTTGAATTTGCCCCTGATCATCTTGCATCAAATAAGTTCTCATCCCATGTAAAACACCTTCGGTACCTATATTGAGAGGTGCTGCATGTTTGCCTGTTTCTAAACCATGGCCTGCAGCTTCAACTCCTATAAGCTTCGTATTTTTTTCACCTATAAAGGGATAAAAGATTCCCATCGCATTTGACCCTCCACCTACACAGGCCACTATAAAATCAGGTTCTTTCCCTATCTGGTCTTCAGCTTGTAATTTTAATTCTGATCCAACCACAGAATTGAAATCTCTTACTATCTCTGGATAAGGGTGTGGGCCAGCAACACTTCCTATAATGTAATAAGTGTCATCTACATTTGTTACCCAATCCCTCATAGCTTCATTCATTGCATCTTTGAGGGTCTTCGTTCCAGAAGTTACTGGAACTACTTCTGCTCCTAGTAATTTAATACGAAAAACATTAAGAGACTGTCTTCTTGTATCCTCTTCACCCATATAGACTATGCACTCTAATCCATGTCTTGCAGCAACTGTTGCAGTAGCAACTCCGTGCTGTCCAGCTCCTGTTTCTGCAATAATTCTTGTTTTGCCCATATGTTTAGCTAAAAGAATTTGGCCGACAGTATTGTTGATCTTATGAGCGCCCGTATGATTCAAATCTTCTCTTTTAAGGTAAATTCTGGCACCTCCTAATTTCTCTGACCATCTTCTAGCGAAATAAAGAGGCGAAGGACGCCCTACAAATTTTTCAAGATCCTCTTTAACTTCTCTTTTAAATTTATCGTCATCTTTTATTTCTTCATATTTTTCTGATAATTCATTTAGAGCTGGAACAAGAGTTTCTGCAACATACCTCCCTCCATACCTTCCAAAGTAGCCTTCATTATTAGGAAATTCTTTAATGTCTTTCATCTGTTTCTCTTATGAGTTTAATACAATCCTTTAATAGGGTTTCATCCTTAATTCCAGGGGACAATTCTACACCTGAATTTAAATCTATTCCTGCCGGATCTGTTTTTTTTAAAGCTTCTTTAAGATTTGAAGAGTTTAATCCTCCGGCTAAGAAAAAAGGTTTATTTAAGTTTTTTTCAATTAAATTCCAGTTGAAAGATGAACCAGTACCTCCATAAGATTTATCTGAATAGGAATCTAATAACATCATTGATGCGGAAGAATATTTTCTAAATAAATCTCGTAAATTTAATCCTTCTTTTACCCTTATAGCCTTAATAAAATTTTCTTTAAGGGATTCACAATATGCTGGATCCTCTTCTCCATGAAATTGGGGTATAGCATCGGGGATTTCTTCCAGGCATTCTTTAACAAAACCTTTATCTTCATTCACAAAAACAAGGATTATCTTAAAAGGAAATGTAATTTTTTTTATCAAATTAGATGTAGCATCTAAATTTATATATCTTTTACTTTCAGAATATAAGTTAAAACCTAGAGTATCAGCACCCAATTGGAGAGATTTATTTGCATCTTCTAGAGAAGTGATTCCACAAATTTTAATTTTTCTTTTCATTTCTTACTAATTTTTAATCTATCAGACAGGATATTAATTTAAATCAATTTGCTTAGATTCATCAAGGAAGGGATATTATCTTCCTTACTATATTTGGGTCCAATAAAATAAAGCCCAGATGCAGGAGCAGTTTTAGATGCTAATTTTCTATCTTTTGACAACAAAATCTTTTCCACTTCTTTTGTTTGTATATTGTCATGCCCTACATCAATTAAAGTTCCAACTATGATTCTTACCATATTAAATAAGAAAGCATTGGCTTTTAGATCTACAGAGATTAATCCATCAGATTTTTCTATCTTAATCTGAGTCATATTCCTCTTGGAACTCTTGGATTGACAACCAGAGTTTCTAAAAGCGTTAAAATCATGCTCTCCGATAAGATATCTCGAAGCAGCTCTCATTTTAGTAATCTTTAACTTATCCTTTATCCAATAAGATCTATCCTTATGAAAGGCGGACGGGAAGTCACTATTCCTAATAATATATTTATAGTGCCTAGAGTTTGCAGAAAATCTTGCATGAAAATCTTCACTTACTTCCTTACTCCATATAGCTCTTATTTCAGATGGTAAGTTAGAGTTAGCTCCTTTTACCCAAGAATCTTCAGACCTATACACAGGGGTATCAAAATGAAGTACTTGCCCTAAAGCGTGTACACCCGCATCTGTTCTTCCAGAACAAATCGTCTTAATATTACAGTTGGCTACTTTGGATAATGCTGATTCTATGCTCTCTTGAATTGTATTTCTCGTTCTCTTCTGTCTTTGGAAGCCATTGAAATTTGTACCGACATATTCTAAGCCTAGCGCTATTCTATGAGTATTTGACATAGGTCTTTAATTAGATTGAGAAAGAAGATTTCTTATCCTTTCTCTTTGTGATTCTGTATGAGATTCATTTTCTAAGATATCTTCTAATAACTGTTTAGATTTTTCTATTTGGCCCATTTCTATATAACTTCTTGCTAAATTTATCTTAGTCTCAGTAGGATCTCCCAAATCTTTTATTGCAGATTCATCTAAGGGAATTTCTTCAATTTTTTCTCTATGGATTAAATATATGAATAGATATAAAAAAGCTAAACCTATTAGAAATCCGATCAATCCAAAAATATTAAAACCAAAAATTTTTAAAAAAGATCCTTCGATGGAGTTAATAAAATAAACTAAAACTTCCATCAGTTTTCAAAAATTTGTTTAGCTATTTGTATACTATTTAAGGCAGCTCCTTTTCTTAAATTGTCTGCTACTATCCATAGATTTATGCCATTATCTTTCCAGAGGTCTTTTCTAATTCTTCCAACCATTACATCATTGTTACCATCAGCATCCATTAAAGCAGTGGGATAATCTTCTGAGCCCTCTCCATTGAAAACTTTGATTCCTTGAGTCTGACTCAAAAGGTTTATAACTGTATCCAAATCAACTTTTTTACTTGTAGTTAAGTGGACTGATTCAGAGTGACCATTTAAAACAGGTACTCTTACGCATGTTGGATTTATTTCTATCGCAGGATCTAAAATTTTATTAGTCTCCCAAACCATCTTCATCTCTTCTTTCGTGTATCTATTTTCTTGAAATTCATCACAATGAGGTATGACGTTAAAGGCTATAGGTTTTTCATAGACTCCTGTTATTAAATCAATTTCTGGGTTACTTAGCCTTGAGCTAGATTGGGATACTAATTCTTCTTGTGCTTCTTTTCCTGTACCTGAAACAGCTTGGAAAGTTGTTACATTTATTTTCTGAATCTCAAACTCATCATGAATTGGTTTAATAGCTGTTAACATTTGAATGGTAGAGCAATTTGGGTTTGCTACTAATCCCTTAAATATTGAACTATCAAGAATATGTGAATTCACTTCGGGGACTACTAAAGGGACCTCATCTTCATACCTAAAACAAGAAGAATTATCTATAACTATACAATTATCTTTAAGAGCTGTTGGGACATATTCCTTAGCGACAGAAGCACCAGCGGAAAATAAAGCAAGCTGCACAGAAGAGAAATCAAATTCTTTAAGAGATTGAACTTTATGTTTAACTCCTCTTATTTCTATCTCTTTTCCCTTAGACCTTTCACTAGCCACTAAGTGTATCTTGGTATTTGGGAAAAAACCTTCTTCAATCAATCTAATAAAAGTATGACCCACAAGACCTGTAGCCCCAACAATTGCGAGATCCTTTAAATCTTTCATGATTCTAATTTGGTTAAAATTTCATTACCCATTTCTTTGGTACTTAGTATCCTTCCTTCCAATTCTAAATCACTTGTTCTATGGCCTTCCGATAAAACAGAATCTACCGCTGTTTCTATTTCTTTAGCTACATCTTCTAAATCAAATGTATACCTCATCATCATAGAAACAGATAGTATAGCTGCTATTGGATTAGCTAAATCTTTGCCTGCAATATCAGGAGCTGAGCCATGAACTGGTTCATAAAGCCCCTTTCTTGATTCATTTAAAGATGCCGATGGAAGCATTCCAATAGATCCCGTTAACATCGCAGAAATATCAGATAAAATATCTCCGAATAAATTGCCTGTAACGATGACATCAAATTGCTTAGGGTCTCTAACTAGCTGCATTGCAGCATTATCTACAAGCATATGAGATAACTGCACTTCTTTATATTCCTTTGCTAATTCTGTTATTACTTCTCTCCAAAGCATGCTCACTTCTAATACATTTGATTTATCTACTGAACACAATCTTTTATTTCTTTTTAAAGCTGACTCAAAACCTACTCTACCTATTCTAATTATCTCATCTTCATCATAAACCATTGTATTTATAGCCTTATTTTTCGAGATGAAGCCTCTTGGTTCTCCAAAATATATGCCACCTGTCAGTTCTCTAACTATTAATAAATCTAAGTCAGATACCAATTCACCTTTGATAGAAGATGCTGAAACTAAGTATTTAGAAAGGATTGCTGGTCTTAGATTAGCAAAGAAATCATACTGAGCTCTAATCCCCAATAACCCTTTTTCTGGTTTTTTTTCTGAAGGAAGGTCGTCCCATTTAGGACCTCCAACTGCCCCAAGTAAAATTGCATCACTCCAGTCTGCTATTTCGAGTGTTTCTTTAGGTAGAGGATCTCCAGATTCTTCATATGCTGCTCCTCCTAGAAGTGCCTTTTCAATATCTAAACCTAAGCTATACTTGTCATTTAGACACTCAAGCACTCTTTCTGCTTCTAAAATAACTTCCGGTCCAATACCATCTCCTGGAAGTAACAAAATTTTTCTTTCTATACTCATATTTATCTAAAGATCCAAGGTGAATTTTGTTTCAATCTCTCTTCAAATTTCTTGATCTCTTGACTGTATTGGAGGCTAATTCCGATATCATCAAGACCCTCAAGAACACATTTTTTTCTAAAAGGTTCGATTTCGAAGTTGGAAATGAGTTTTTCATTGATATCCAGTAATGCTTGATTTTCAAGATCAATATTAACTATATTATCTGACTCAGAAAGCTTAAAAAGAATCTCTATAACTTCATTGCTTACTTCTATAGCTAATAATCCATTTTTAAAACAATTATTAAAAAAAATATCAGCGAAACTTGGAGCTATCACACTTTTTATTCCTGAATCTTGAAGAGCCCAAACTGCATGTTCTCTGCTCGAACCACAACCAAAATTATCCCTAGCTATAAGAACTTCAGATCCTAGAAATCTTTTTTTGTTCATTACAAAATCATCATTTAAAGGTCGAGTAGAATTGTCTTGTCCAGGATATCCTGTATCCAGATACCTCCATGAATCAAATAAATTGGGTCCAAAGCCACTTTTTTTAATTGATTTCAAGAATTGCTTAGGGATTATCTGATCGGTATCTATATTTGCCCTATCAAGAGGAAGCATTTTAGCTTGATGAATTGTATATTCATTCATATTGAAGTGCCTCTTGGGTCTACAAAATTTCCAGATAAAGCTGAAGCTGCTGCTGTTGCTGGACTAACTAAATGTGTCCTTCCTTTATAGCCTTGCCTGCCCTCAAAATTTCTATTTGATGTTGAAGCACAATGCTGACCTTCACTTATTTGATCGGGATTCATTCCTAAGCACATAGAGCACCCAGGTGACCTCCATTCAAATCCTGCTTCAGTAAATATTTGATCAAGACCTTCTTTTTTTGCTTGTTGGTCTACTAGCCCTGAACCAGGTACTACTATTGCTCTTTTTATATTTCTGCTTACTTTATTTCCTTTTACTATAGAAGAGGCAACCCTTAAATCTTCTATTCTTGAATTAGTACAAGAACCAATAAATATTTGATCTAATTTTATATCTTCTATTTTCATACCTTCATGAAGGCCCATATAGTCTAGAGCAAGCTTTTCAGATTCATTTCTTGGAGGAGGTATAGCAGAATCAATATCTATAACCATTTCAGGAGAAGTTCCCCAAGTTACTTGAGGCTTTAAGTTCGAAACATCAATTTGTATCTCTTTATCAAAATTAGCTTCTGGATCTGAGTGTAAATTCTTCCATTGATTAATAGCCATATCCCACTCCGAATCTTTTGGAGAGTAAGGCCTTCCTTTAACATAAGTCATAGTGGTTTCATCAAAAGCGATCATTCCTGCTCTTGAACCTGCTTCAATAGCCATATTACAAACGGTCATTCTCCCTTCCATAGATAAATCAGATATACAATCTCCGGAATACTCGATTGCATAACCTGTTCCACCAGCTGTTCCTATCTTGCCTATGATGGTAAGTGTTAAATCTTTTGCAAAAACCCCTTCTGGTAAGGCTCCATTTAGATTTATTCTCATATTCTTTTGTTTTGTAGCTACCAAACATTGTGTAGCTAATACATGCTCTACTTCCGACGTTCCTATTCCCATAGCTAATGCCCCTAAAGCGCCATGAGTTGAAGTATGAGAATCACCACAAACAACCGTCATTCCAGGAAGGGTGATGCCTTGCTCAGGACCTACTACATGAACTATTCCCTGTCTTTTATCAAGAATATCAAACTGCTCAATCTCAAACTCTTTACAATTTTCATCTAAAGTAGTTACTTGAAGTTTAGCAACTTTATCTTCGATTCCGCTTAGCCCCTTCTCTCTATCTAGAGTTGGTACATTATGATCTGGTGTAGCCTTACTAGCGCTTCTTCTCCAAAGCTTCCTTCCATTAAGTTTTAAACCTTCAAAAGCTTGGGGTGAAGTTACTTCATGTATTAATTGCCTGTCTATATATAGCAAAGAAGTACCATCTTCTCTTTGCGCTACTAAATGGGCATCCCATAATTTATCGTATAGAGTTTTAGCCATTATGATTTAATCTTCTATCAGTGACTTAGTATCAACATCGGAATTTTGAGCCCTATTTCTAAGATAATGATCCATTAAAACTAAAGCTATCATAGACTCAGCTATAGGAGTGGCTCTTATTCCAACACAGGGGTCATGCCTTCCTTTTACTTGTATCTTAGTATTTTTTCCTTCTTTATCTATAGTCTCACCTTCTTTATTAATACTAGAGGTAGGTTTCAAAGCAATATTTACTATTAAATCTTGACCTGTTGAAATTCCTCCAGCTGAACCTCCAGAGTTATTCTTTTTAAATCCATCAGAGGTCATCTCATCTCTTACTTCAGAACCTTTTGATTCAACCAAATCAAAACCACCCCCCAATTCAACTCCTTTTACTGCATTAATACTCATCATTGCTTTAGCAATATCTGCATCTAATTTATCAAAAACCGGCTCGCCTAGACCTAATGGCATATTCTTAACAGAAATACTGATCTTGGCGCCTACAGAATCTCCTTCTTTTCTGAGATCATCTATTAAAAGCTCAATTTCTTTTACAAGACTTTTATCCGGACAGAAAAAAGGGTTATTAGGGATCTCATTAAAATTAACTTCGCTAATCTTCAATTTACCAATTTGAGATAAATATCCAACTATTTCTAGATTTAGCTCTTTCTTTAAAAACTTCTTAGCGATGGCACCGGCAGCAACTCTCATTACAGTTTCTCTAGCTGAAGCCCTGCCTCCTCCTCTATGATCTCTTATTCCATACTTTTGAGTATAAGAATAATCAGCATGAGAAGGTCTAAAAATATCTTTTAACTTATCGTAATCTTTAGATTTCTGATCTTTATTCTTGACGATCATACCTATAGGAGTTCCTGTTGTTTTTCCTTCAAAAACTCCAGAAAGAATCTCAACTTTATCTTCTTCTTTTCTTTGGGTCGTGTACTTAGAAGATCCAGGTTTTCTTTTATCTAATTCCTTTTGTATATCAGACTCTGATATCTCTAAACCTGGGGGGCATCCATCTAAAATGCAACCCAAAGCAGTGCCATGACTTTCACCGAAAGTCGTCAAAGTAAAGATTTTTCCGAAAGTATTACCTGCCATTTCTCTAATTTTAGCTTTTAGGGGTGAGGATTATAGGTTTTTTAACGATTTTAGGAATCAAATTAAGTATATTTTTAATTTTTTATCTATACTTAGAAGTCAGAAAACAGAGAAAGAACATGATAAAAGCAGTATTTTGGGACTTTGGAGGAGTAATCTCTAGCAGTCCTTTTGAATCTTTCAACAAATACGAAAAATTAAACAATTTACCTCATGATTTCATAAGAAAAATTAATTCAAATAATCCCGATAGCAATGCCTGGGCTAAGCTAGAACGAAGTGAAATATCTCTAGAAGAATTTAATAATTTATTCAAAGAAGAAAGTTCGTCCTTAGGTCATGAGATTCCCGGAAAAGATATTCTAGAATTATTGAAAGGGGAAATAAGGCCCCAAATGTTAACTGCTTTGAACAAAATAAAAGGGAATCTTCTTCAAGCCTGTTTAACAAATAACATTCAAGTTCAAGATGAGATAGAAGATACGGATAAAAATGTATCTATTTCAGGAAAAAATAAAGAAATCATGAGTTTATTTGATTTCGTTATTGAATCTAGCAAAGTTAATTTGAGAAAACCTGATCCTCAGTTTTATCTAATGGCATGCCAAATAGGTAAGGTCCAACCAGATGAAGTTGTTTTTCTTGATGATCTGGGTATAAACCTTAAACCAGCAAAAGAGTTAGGAATGAAAACAATAAAAGTAATTGATCCTGATGAAGCCCTTAATGAACTTCAAAATTTAATTAGTTTCTCAATTCAATAAAGCTTATTCTGCGGTCAACATTGACATAAATTGAGTAACTGAAGTGGCTCTCAATTTTTCTTCATCGAGACATAATTCTAAAATTTCTTTAGATCTTTGCTCTGAGAATTGTGTTTTCAGATTCTTTTCGAATTTATCGACTAGTATAGGTATACCTTCATCGCGCCTTCTTCTGTGACCTATGGGATACTCAACTTCAACTTTTTCTGAAGAAGTGCCATCTATGTAAAGGATTTCTAAAGAATTTGCTATCGATCTTTTATCTGCCTCTAAATATTCTCTTGTATATCTTTCGTCTTCGATTATGGTCATTTTTTCTCTTAACTGATCTATTTGTGGATCTGATGCAACATTATCTTCATAGTCTTCAGCTACTAAATCTCCTTTTAGGAGGCCTATTGCTGTCATATATTGAATGCAATGATCTCTATCGGCTGGATTATTCAATTGTCCTTCTTTACTTATAATTCTTATTGCAGATTCGTGCGTAGTAATGCGTATTTCTTTTATCTCTTCTAGTCTATCTTTAATTTCAGTATGCAACTTTACAGCTGCTTCTACTGCAGTCTGAGCATGAAATTCAGCTGGAAAAGAAATTTTGAATAGAACATTTTCCATCACATAAGAATTAAATTCTTGAGGTAAACTAATTTGATTACCTTTGAATAAGACGTCTTGAAAACCCCAAGTTGGAGCAGTGAGCGCACTTGGATAACCAATTTGGCCTTTCATAGTAAGTAAAACTAATTGCATAGCCCTACTTGTCGCATCACCAGCAGCCCAAGATTTTCTGGGTCCAGCATTGGGTGCATGTCTATATGTTCTTAAACTTTGTCCATCAACAAATGCTTGTGATAAAGCGTCAATAGTTTTTTCTCGAGATAACCCAAACAAGGAGGAAATTACTGCAGTAGATGCAATTTTCACCAAAACTACATGGTCTAGTCCCACTCTATTGAAGCTGTTTTCCAAAGCTAGGACGCCTTGTATTTCATGAGCTTTAACCATAGCTTTCAATACATCATCTATGGTTAAAGAATCTTTTCCTTCTTCAATGTTTTTTTGAGAAATAAAATCTGCTGCAGAAAGTATTCCACCTAAATTATCAGAAGGATGACCCCATTCAGCTGCTAGCCAAGTATCGTTAAAATCTAACCAACGAATAATTGCTCCTATATCCCAAGCTCCCTTAACAGGATCTAGAACATGATTTGTTCCAGGAACTCTTACTCCATTAGGCACAGAGGTATTTTCTACATAAGGACCCAAGAGATCCTTACAGTCAGAAAAAGTTAAAGCTAATAAACCACAACCTAAAGTGTCCATTAGGCAATACCTAGCTGTACTAATTGCCTCACTTGAATTAATCTCTTTATTTAGAACGTAATCAGTTATTTTAACCAAGACCTCATCTGGGTCTGGACGTACGTTAGTCTCAACGTTTCCACTCATATTTAATCCTTTTCTAATTAGCGGTCTTTAATATCTATCCAAGTAGCGTTATCTGGACCTATGTACTCTTCACTAGGCCTAATAATTCTGTTATCTGACCTTTGCTCCATTATGTTTGAAGCCCAACCAGAGGTTCTCCCTATAACAAATAAAGGAGTAAATATTGGAGTGGGTATCCCTAGATAGTGATAAGCAGAAGCCATGAAAAAATCTGTATTAGCAAACATGCCTTTCTCTTCATCCATGACACGCTCTATCTCATCTGAGACCTCATAGAGAGTCCTATCTCCATTAGAGTCAGCTAATGTGTCTGACCATTTCTTGATAATAGCATTTCTAGGATCTTCGTTACTATAAACAGCATGTCCAAAACCCATGATTTTTTCTTTATTTGCTAAAAGATCTAATACTCCCTGTTTAGCATCTTCTCTAGTAGAGAACTTTTCTATCATGTCCATAGCGGCTTCATTAGCTCCGCCATGAAGAGGGCCTCTCAAAGTACCTATTGCCCCAGTTATACAAGAATGCATATCTGATAGAGTTGAAGCACAAGTTCTGGCCGTAAAAGTAGAAGCATTGAATCCATGTTCTGCATAAAGAATCAGTGAAACATCTAGCGCTCTAGAATGCTCTTCCGAAGGCTCTTTTCCTGTTAATAAAGATAGAAATTGTCCACCAATCGTTTCATGATGAGTAGCAGTATCAACCTTAACCCCATCATGAGAATATCTATACCAATAAGTGATAATAGAAGTCATGGCAGCCAAAATCCTATCTGCTGTCTCATTCTGATTTGAAAAGTCTCCTTCAGGCTCTAGATTACCTAACATAGAGCAACCCGTTCGCATTACATCCATAGGATGAGTAGAGGATGGTACCCTTTCCAATACTTCTAATAATTCCTTTGGTAGCGCTCTATATCCTTTTAATTTATTTGAATAAGAATCAAATTCTTCTTGATTAGGTAAATGTCCATAAAGCAGCATGAAAGCCACCTCTTCGAAGGTGGCTTTTTCAGCTAACTCTTCAATTGCAAAGCCTCTATATGTCAAGCCTTTACCAGTTTTTCCTACAGTTGATAAAGCGGTTTGACCAGCTACCTGACCCCTTAACCCTGCGCCTTCTAATTTCTTTTCAGCCATAAAATAACCTTTTTAATTATTGTTTAAATAGTTCATCTAATTTTTTTTCAAAGGAATGATAATCTAGTACTTTGTAAAGTTCATCCCTGGTCTGCATTTTTTCTATTACCCCTTCTTGAGTGCCTGAATTTATTATCTCATTATAAACTTCTTCAGCTGCCTTACTCATTGCCCTAAAAGCTGAAAGTGGATACAAAATCATATCTACTCCAGAATCTAGAAGCTCTTCTTTATTATAAATTGGTGTTTTACCAAATTCAGTTATATTTGCTAGTAAGGGCAACCCAACTTCTTTCTTAAAAGTTATGTATTGCTCTAAGTCACCTGCTGCTTCAGCAAAAATAGCATCAGCACCAGCTTCTTTATAGGCAATGGATCTTTCTATTGCTAAATCCAACCCCTCATCTGCCAAAGAATCAGTTCTAGCCATTAAAACAAAATTTTCGTCTGTTTTAGCGTCAGAAGCAGCTTTGATTCTGTCACACATCTCTTGTTTAGTTACGAGTTCTTTGTTGGGCCTATGTCCACATCTTTTTTGTGATACTTGATCCTCAATATGAATTCCTGCTACTCCTGCCTTAATCATCTCTTTTGTCATCCTTGAAATATTGAATGCCTCTCCCCAACCAGTATCAACATCAACTAGCAGAGGTAAATCACATACATGTGTGATTCTATCCACATCAATTAAAACATCATTAAGAGTAGTTATTCCTAAATCAGGCACTCCTAAACTTGAAGCTGCAACTCCACCTCCAGAAAGATAAATAGCTTTATGACCTGATTTTTTCGCAAGCAAAGAAGAATAAGCATTAATAGTGCCTACAATTTGTAAAGGTTTGTTATCTTTAATTGCGCTTCTAAAAGCTTTACCTTGACTCATAATTAATCACCTATTTATAAATTCTGAAACAGAAATAAATTTTTCCTTTAAAGCAGCAAGGTCTTCTACTGCAGGAATATCTGAAAATTCATCTCTTATATGCTTGGGAGCCTGAAAAAAAACTCCAAGATCTGCTTCTTTTAACATTTGGATATCATTATAGGAATCACCAGAAGCAAATACCTTATAGTGAAGATCTTTTAATGACTGCACTACTTTCTTTTTATTTTCATTTTGCCTCAATGAGTATCCTTTAATCTCATTCTTTTCAATCAAAAGGTTATGACAGATTATAGAGGGAGTTCCTAACTTTCTTATCAATGGCCAAGCTAACTGATAAAAAGTATCAGAAACGATTACCAACTGAAAGTTATCTCTTGCCCAATCAAGGAAGTCTTTAGATCCTTCAAAAGGATCCATTTCCTCGACAATATTAGTTATTTGATCCATTGTTAATTCATATTTTTTAACTAAATCCATCCTCATATTCATGAGTTCAGAATAATCCTTTAAGTCTTGGGTTGTTAATTTAAACTGATCTTCACCTGTTAATTCTGCAACCTCTACCCAGATCTCCGGGACTAGTACTCCTTCTAAATCAAGACATACATATTCCATATAAAAAGCCTTTAAAAACTTGAAATAATTGAGAAAAAACAATTTTATACTTTTTGAAAGAAAATTTCAGTTAAGTTTGAAGTCTTATGACCTGACCAGTAGGTATTAGTCTAGTAACTAAATCACATATTTCCTTTTGGTCATCAAAAAAAATATCTGCTTGATAATCTTTTAGAAAATCCACTTTGCTCTGTCCTCCAAGAAATAAGCATTCGTCTATTCTTATATTCCAATCTCTCAATGTTCGTATTACTCTCTCATGAGAAGGAGCATGGCGAGCTGTCATTAAAGCAATCCTTATTGGGCATTCTTCTAAAGAAAAATAGTTTTGTAGTTTATGTAATTGAAATAGAAATTCTTTAAAAGGACCTCCATGGAGAGACTTTTTTGCTAGGCTTACTTCATTCATCTCAAAAGCCTTCAACCCTTTTTTATCAAAAATTGATTGTGATTCATCTGAAAAAATTACAGCATCTCCATCGAATGCAACTTTTAATAAATTAGTATCTAGTTTCCTTTTAGGTCCAGGTATTATTCTGGCCGCAGCTATGCCATTTTTAAGTGCAGATTTACAGTCACTAAAATTAGAAGAAAGAAATAAATGTGCTCCAAATGATTTAGCGTAAGTATGAGGGCTATTTCCTCCTGTAAAAGCAGCCTTTTTTATTTCCAAACCATGATGCTCAATTGAATTAAAAATTCTTAAACCTATATCTGAGGTATTTCTACTTAATAAGATTACTTCTACTACTTTTTTATTTAATTTTCTATTAATACTCAATAATTTGTTGACCAAATTAAAAGCCTGTCCTTGTTCTAAAGGAGTATTTTCTTTTTTAACTTGATAATCTCTATAGGCTTCTAAGCCTTGATTTATATATATTTCATGACTTAAATCTAAATCAAATAGAGCTCTTGAAGTTATACCCACTACTAACATAATTTGAAAAATTAATTTTACTGTATATAATTACAGTATATTCTTATTGGAGAAAATATGAAAGAGCTAACAGCTAGACAGCAAGAAATCTTAGATTTAATTAAAGAAAGCATAAAAAATAAAGGCTTTCCTCCTACTAGGGCTGATATAGCTAAGAAACTAGGATTTAAATCTGCTAATGCTGCAGAACAACACTTAAGAGCAATTGAAAAAAAGGGTTTCATATCAATCCTCCAGGGTGCATCTAGAGGGATAGTCTTAAATGAAGCTAAAGCTTTGGGCTTGCCTCTGGTGGGATTAGTAGCTGCTGGTGGACCTATTCTGGCTGAACAGAATATTGAAAAAAATATAGACATTCCTCCTTCACTCTTTGATAAAAGTGCTGATTTTCTTTTGAGAGTTAAAGGAAATAGTATGATTGATTTGGGTATATATGAAGATGATTTAATTGCAGTAAAAAAGGCAAGTGAATGTAAAGATGGTGAAGTAATTGTAGCTAGAATTGGTGAAGAAGTTACTGTTAAGACTTTTAGGGTTGATGGAGAAGGTGAAGTTTTCTTAGAGCCTGCAAACTCTAATTACAAACCAATTAAAATTTCAAATAATGAAGAATTTTATCTTGAAGGCGTTTGCATAGGTCTAATTAAAAAGTTTTAATTTATTAGCTCTAAAGCAGTAGTTTCATCTACTTCATTAGCTTTCATGCCTTTTGGAAGTTCTTTCTTTTCTCCAGCATGAACAACAAATATTTTCCAACCTTTTGAACGAGTTCTTTGTCTTCTTATTCCTACAGGTCTAGAGTCATCTGGGTGATAAGTGATTATTGGTAAATTACTAACAGCCCACTCTAAAGAAACTTCATCGGCAGACATATCCTTTGGAACTGTTTTTCTGATAAGTTCATCTGTCTCTACATAAGAACCAAACCTGCCTGTTTTTAAAAGTACAGCGCATTTACTATTTGGATCTAGACCAAGCTCTTTATCTTCAGCTGACTGAACGTTCTTACCTGCTAATAGCTCAACTGCTCTATTCATTCCTAAAGTGAATATGTCTTCATCTTGAGGGACATTTGCATATTGATAAGTATCCTTTCCGGGTCGTTTAACCCTAACAAATGGACTTCTTGCAAATCCTGCCTCGATTATTTCTTTAGTTTCTGGATGAGGGCCTATCTCTCTAGGAAGTGTTATCCATTTTTTGGCTTCATCTAAAGTTAATATATCAGCTTCTTCTTTTGGTAAAGTTTGCCTTAGTACATTTCCTTCTTTATCTTCAGATTGAACATAAAAGCCCCCTCCTCTTGAAGGTTTAAGAAAGATCTCTTTTCCTGTTTCATCATTTACTCCTAATGCATCTTTTGCTTTAGCATGAGCTTCTGCATCATCTTTAGAAAGAAAAGGTGGACTTTTATAATCACAGCCTGTTTCGTCATATTTCGTGCATCCAATAAATGGTCCAAACTTAGGACTATTTTTTAAAGTGAGAACTGCTCCACATTTAGGACACTTATCACCTGTTGGAAATAGTTGTACTTTAAGTGATGAATTTAATTTATCTAATACCTGTCTGTTAGATAGAGCTAAAACTTCTTCTAAATTAGGGCCAAAGCCATTCCAAAAATTATCTAGCAAAGTTGTCCACTCTTGATCTCCCTTGGCTATATAATCTAAAGATTCCTCCATTTCTGCTGTGAACTCATATTTAAAATAATCTGAAAAATAAGCATCTAAAAAACTAACGACAACCCTTCCTTTACTTGCCGGTTTAAACTGCTTGTTTTCTAGGGAAGCATAATCTCTTTTCTTTATTGAATTCATTATCGAAGCGTAAGTTGACGGTCTTCCAATGCCCTTCTCTTCAAGCTCCTTAATTAAAGAAGCCTCCGTATATCTAGCTGGTGGTTTAGTGAAATGTTGATCTGATTCTATAACTTCTTTATCCAAAGAATCATTTATATTTAAATTAGAAGGTAATCTGTATTCTTTGGAATCATCTTCCTGTTGATCGTCTGATCCCTCTTCATATACCTCTAAAAAACCTTTAAATACAACCTGAGAGCCATTAGCTTTAAAAGTAAATTCTTTATCATGCGAGTCTATAAAAACTTCAGTTTGAGTTAATTTCGCGCTTTCCATCTGGCTAGATATAGCCCTATTCCATATTAAAGAGTAAAGCTTTAGCTCATCGCCTCTAAGTCCGCTTTCTTTTGGTGTTATATTAACTTGAGTTGGACGAACTGCCTCATGAGCTTCTTGTGCTTGTTGATTTTTTTTAGAATAAAATTTTGGACTACTTGGTAAATAATCATCTCCATATTTAGTTTTGATTAGCTGCCTCATTTCACTAATAGCTTCACCAACAACATTAGTACTGTCTGTTCTCATATAAGTAATTAGAGCTTGCTCATAAAGAGTCTGAGCTACCCTCATGGTATGGTCAGCAGAAAACCTAAGCTTCCTTGCTGCCTCTTGTTGCATCGTAGAAGTTATAAATGGTGGTCTTGGATTTCTCTTTATAGGTTTTTTATTTATCTCTGAAATTGAGAAATTTAGAGAATTTACTTCCTTAAGGATTTCTTGTGCTCTTAATTCAGAAGGTATATCAAATTTTTTTAATTTGGTTTTATTAACCGAATTAAGATTTGCATTCACCGCCTCACCAGATTTGGTTAAAAATTTTCCAGTTATTGACCAGTACTCTTGGGGATCAAATATTTCCCTCTCCGCCTCTCTCTCACAAATTAACTTAAGAGCTACAGACTGAACTCTTCCTGCCGATCTTGCTCCTGGAAGTCTTCTCCATAATAAAGGTGAGATATTAAAGCCCACCAAATAATCTAATACTCGCCTAGCTAAGTAAGACTCGACTCTATCGATATCTATTTCTTTAAGGTTGTTTATGGATTCAGTAATGGAGTTTTTAGTGATTGAATTAAAAACAGCCCTATAAACTTGTTTATCTTCAAGGACTTTTTTTTCTTCAAGCAGTTGGCAAATATGCCACGCTATAGCTTCTCCTTCTCTATCTGGGTCAGTAGCTAGAATTAATCTATCAGCATTTCTGATTAAAGAAAGAATTTCATCAACTTGTTGTTTTCCTCTCTTATTTAATGACCATTTAATATTAGTCCAATCTCCAGGGACAACAGCGCCATCTTTTTCTTCCATGTCCCTAACATGTCCAAAAGAGGCAATTACGCTATAACTATCTCCTAAATAGCCTTCTATAGTTTTGGCCTTGGCAGGAGATTCAACAACAACAACTGAGTTCATAATTATTAGTTCCTTTTTTATAAAAGCTTAGATTGGTATCACAGGTCAAGAAAAATTTTTAGATTTCTCTAGTTTCCTCTACAAGCTTCTTAACTAAACCAGGTCCTTTAAAAATAATTCCTGTATACAATTGAACAAGATCTGCTCCCAAAGAAGTTTTTATTTGGAATGAATCCAGGTCTACAACTCCTCCTGATGCGATTATAGGAAAATCTTTGCCGAGATACTTTTTAAATTCACTTAATATTTTGTTTGAGAGCTCCAAAAGAGCCAATCCACTCATACCAGATTCTGAAGGTTTATGTTCATGCACACTAGAAGTATTAGTACAAATTAGACCATCAATTTTTTTAATCTTGATAACTTCAGATATAAATTCTATTTCTTCTTTCTTTAGATTTGGAGAAACTTTTAATATCAGAGGCTTATACCCATGAATTTTTTTTAGGTTATCTCTTTCTTTGATTAGACCCTCAAGTATCCCTTCTAAGTATTCCTCAGTTTGAAGATCTCTAAGGTTTTTAGTATTTGGCGATGAAATATTAATTGCTACATAATCTGCAAACTCATAGACCTTCTTTAAACAATTTAAATAATCATTCAAAGCAGTTTCATTAGGAGTATCGAAATTTTTTCCAATACTAATACCTAATACACAATCGATTCTTGATTTTTTTATTTTTTCTACTAGATGATCTACCCCTTTATTGTTAAAGCCCATTCTATTTACTAGAACTAAATCTTTTTTATATCTGAAGAGTCTTGGTTTAGCATTTCCTTGTTGGGGTCTTGGAGTAACTGTTCCAATTTCAATAAAACCAAAACCTAAAGAGGATAATGCATTAAGGTAATCTCCATTTTTGTCTAGTCCAGCAGCTAGGCCTACTTGATTTTTAAATTCTAATCCAAAAAGATTTTTTGTTTTATGGCTACTAATTTTTACACTGAAACCCATTATATTTAGTAACCAGAGGGATTTAAGAGCAAATGTATGCGAAACTTCAGGGGGAAGAAATTGAAGTAAAGGAGTAAGAGAATCTATAAACCTTAAAAGCATTCTTTTTTATTATCTATATAGTCTATCAAACAATGGGATGAAGCTAAAAGATATGTTGTTGCTAATCCAAGAAATTTTCTTTATTTCTGAGATAATAATAAATAGATATGAAAAGAGCTCTGTTTTTAATTTTAATTATGCCCTTTATATCCAATGCATCTCCTTGGATAAATTCTGATGAAATGAGGTTAAGACTGAAAATAGAATCTTTATCCTTGTGTGGAATAAATCCCCCTAACCTTAATCACTTTCCTTATAACTTAAGTAATATATACAATGAAATTGATACTTCAAATCTATCTAATCAATCAGAAAAGTGTATTAAATTAATATCTGATCTTGAAACTTATGTAGAAAAGAAGATTCCAAAAAAGACATTGAAATTTGGAATCCAGTCAAAAGGTTCTGACCAAAGACTTGTAGACTTTGGTAAAAAATCTTTACATGAGTCCAATGCTTACTTTATTTTAGAAAATACATCAGAAAATTGGTCTGTAAGGATTCAAGGTACTAAGTTAAATAAAGAAGGAAAGACTATAAATAGATTTGATGAATCTTATATAGCTTATACATTTAATAACAAAGTTATTACCTTAGGTAGAGTCTCAAAATGGTGGTCTCCATCTTGGGATACCAGTTTAATTCTCTCTAACAATTCCCGACCTATACCAATTTTATCTTTCTCAAATAATCTAGCTTTTAGTATAGAACTTCCTCTAGTGAGACTTCTAGGCCCTATGAATTATGAGTTTTTTTTAGGTCAGCTGGAAGAAAATAGATCGGTTCCAGAAGCTAAGATACTAGGAACAAGACTATCATTTAATCCCAAGCCTAGATTTAACTTTTCTCTGTTTAGAACTGGGCAGTTTGGAGGAGAAGGTAGACCAGAAGATTTGAAAACTTTTGGGAAATTTTTTCTAGGCCAAGATAATGTGGGATTTGATGGAGTAACTTCTGAAAATCAACCTGGTAACCAGCTAGCAGGGATAGATTTCAAGATTAAACTTCTAAAACAGAATAATCTCGAACTTTTCACTCAAATTGTTGGAGAAGATAAAGGAGAGCAAATATTAGTGCCTACGAAAACTTTTTATAATTTCGGAATAGGATATTTTTTTCCTAAAAGGAAAGGGTTACAAAAAATTATGCTGGAATTTACTGATACTCAAGCATATATAAAGAAGAAGAAAAACGAGTTTCTTAACATTACTTATAATCATAGTGTTTACTCAGATGGATACAGATATTATAAAAAACCGATAGGTTCATCAATTGATGCAGACTCTACTAAGTTTTCTTTAATCTATCTTCATCAACTACCAACAAATCATATGTTTAAACTTAAGTACTCTAATGCAAATATAAATAAAAATAATAATTTAAAAAACTATTGGGGAAATAGTCCAAGGAAAATTGAAGCTTTGGAGATAAGCTATATTACTCAAGTAACAAAGAAAATAGAGTTATTTATTGAATATGTTGCTTTTAAGGATAATTACCTAAATTTAGAAAATGAAGATCAAAAGTTACTTATGAGAATTGAGTATTTAGTTTTTTAATCTATCCCATTCTATTTGTACTTTTACTCCAGCCTAACTTATTTCTGCAACTCTCATAAAAATTATGATCTTTTGGATGAATTAAGGATAATTCAGATTTAGCTTTTTTTATCGTTACATTAGCCTCTCCTTTAAAGGAAATACTATTGTGGCTATCAAAACTAAGATGCTTTTTATTATTTTTATCTAATAACTCCAATCTAATCGAACTATCTGCACTTACAACCAAAGGGCTAGAAGATAAATCTTGAGGAAACATAGGCATTAAAATCAAAACGTCCAAATTAGGATGCACTATAGGACCTCCTCCAGATAAAGAGTAAGCGGTAGACCCTGTAGGAGTTGCAATAATTAGACCATCTGCTTTTTGTCTATAAACAAATTCATCATTTATAAATAAATTATATTCTATCAATTGAGCTATTGCTCCAGAATGAATGACTACCTCATTTAGCGCTAAAGCTTTTTCTTTTTTATTAGTTACTTTAGTTTCAAGAAAAAACCTTTTATCTTCAATGTACTCTAACTCTATAATTTTAATTATTGAAGAAGTGAGTTCTTCTGGAGCAATATCAGTTAAAAAACCCAACCTGCCAAGATTAATTCCTAAAATTGGAATTCCTGCAGAACCATATAATCTAGAAGAATTTAGCATGGTACCATCCCCTCCTATTGCAATAATTAATCCAGCTTTTTTTAAAATAACCTTTTCAGAAACAGTTTTATATTGTTTTCCTAATTTTAATTTCTCATCTAAAAATATCTCTACATTTTGATTTTTAAGCACTTCAAACAATTGTTTAGCAATAATTGGTATATTCTTGTCTGGAGAAGATGTTGTTATTGCTATGTGTGTGAATTTCTTCTTTTTTACCATTTTCTTACCCAATAGATAAATATAGTATCTATAAGTGCAATTATGACCTTAAATACATATTTTGTTAAAGCTATTCCAAATGCTGCTGCAAAAGAAAGCTCTCCAGCTATTACCCAAACAAAGGTATATAAAAAAGTATCGAGAGCCTGAGAGGATAATGTTGATAAATTATTTCTTAACCATAGGTACTTTCCTTCGGTCATGACCTTAAGTTTATGAAAAACCCAAACATCAAATCGCTGGCTTATTAAGTAAGCAGTTAAAGAGCCAATAACAAAAATTGGAGAATATCCAGCAAGAGTAGATATTGCATTATGAACTTCTAATGCAGAACCAGTTATATCAGATGGCCTAAATTGTATGCTGATCCATAAAGTAATCATGACAGCAATATTGGCAACAAAACCTAACATAACAGCTCTAGTTGCTTCCTCTTTTCCAAATTTTTCATTTAGAACATCAGTGGCAAAATAAATACCTGAATACAGTATTGCACCCATACTTGCTGTAAATGAATAACCAAAAACTTCTAACTCGCTTACCTTACCCCCTTGTAAGTTTCCTAAAATAATTCCAAGTATTACTGCTGCATAAAGTCCATACTTACCAAAAAATCTATATAAAAGAATTGCTAGACCTAAGTCATAAATGACTGTTAAGACCCATAGCAGTTCTTGGTTAGCTAATATTTCTTGCATATTATTAATTTCTATAAGATTCTATAGTTTAGTTTAGTCAGAAAAAAACTGTGTAATTAATTTTAAAAATGATTCTAGAATTTCAAAAGTTATTGGATGAAAATGAAAAAATAGTTTTTTTTACTGGTGCTGGTATAAGCACCGAATCAGGAATTCCTGATTTTAGAGGCCCTAAAGGTATCTGGAAAACAACTCAGCCAATATATTTCCAAGATTTCATTGCGTCTGAAGAAAAAAGACTAGAATCTTGGGAACGAAAATTCTCGTCTGATGGAACTTTTGCATCAGCAAGTCCAAATATAGGTCATCTTAAAATTTCTGAAATTATGCAAAAAAAGCAAAAAGCTCATTTGATTACCCAAAACGTAGATAACTTGCATCAAGATTCAGGGGTTGATAATTCTAGAATAACTGAGCTGCATGGAAATGCTACATATGCTAAATGCTTGGAATGTCATTTAAGGTACGAATTAGATGTACTAAGGGATAACTTTCTTAAAAATAAAATACCTCCAATTTGTGATATTTGTGGTGGATTTATTAAAACTGCAACAATATCTTTTGGTCAGCCTATGCCTGAAGAAGAAATGAGAATAGCTCAAGAAAAAACGCTAACCTGCGACCTATTTATTTCTATTGGAACTTCATTATTAGTATTTCCAGCAGCCGGATTTCCTCAACTCGCAAAGGAAGTGGGGGCAAAACTAGTTATAATCAATAATCAACCTACTGACTTTGACCATATAGCTGATTTAGTTATTAGTGAGCAAATAGGAGAAGTTTTCTCTGCGATAATTTAATTAATCGTGACTTAAAGCTACCATACCAAGCAGTTTGCCTTCTTTCATTTCTTCTAAGGTTCTGTTTACCTCTGAAACATTTCTTGTTTCTACATCAACAGGTTCGATCTTTCCTGCCACGACCAATTCCATCAACTCTTGCATGTCTCCTAAACTTCCCACATATGAACCCATTAATTTCTTTTCAAAAAGTGCCTGCATAGGCAAAGGAACATTAATTTGACCACCGAAGAGACCAACAATTACATATGATCCTCCTCTGGCAAGTAGGTTGTATCCGAAATTTACCGAGGCCTCTGCTCCAACAAAATCAACTATGGACCTAGCTCCTCCTTCTGTGAGCTCTAGTAACCTTTCTGCAGCTCCTTCTTCAGTTGAATTAATGGTAGCAGACGCTCCTAATTGACTAGCCATACCTAGCTTTTCATCATCTATGTCTATGACTATAGGACTAATTCCATATGCTGCTTTTGCTATCTTTAAGGCCAACAAACCCAAACCTCCAGCAGAAACTATTACTAAAGAATTATCTTTTGTATAAGGTCCAGCTTTTTTTAAGGCACTATAAGCAGTTAAACCCCTACAGGCATAACTACCTGCAAGGCTATCTGGTGTATCTGCTGCGTCAAATAAATATTTAGAATGAGGAACTATTACATGATCTCCATAGCCGCCACCTACATGAATTCCAAGATTAGAATTGTTTGGACAATAATGGGTCATGTCGTCATTGCAAAGATCACAATCACCACACCCCATCCAAGGATAAGCTACATATCTCTGGCCCACATTAATACCTTCAACATCATCGCCTACTTTAATAACCTCTCCAAAGATCTCATGCCCCATTGTTAAAGGCTCTCCACCAGGCAGAGGAGAAGGTAGTTGAACTCCACCACCCAAGTCAAAATAGCCGTCATGAATGTGAACATCAGAATGACAAACTCCACAAGAGACCGTCTTTAATAAAACTTCAGTTCCTCTTGGTTGAGGGGTGTCAAATTCTCTTTCTTGCAGAGGTTCCCCATTAGCCACTACTTGGTATGCTTTCATCTTTTTTCCCCCATTCCTTTTATTTCTAAATTTGATTTAATAGAATAACTTCAAACTTTTTTTTTGCAACAGACAATCAAGGAATAATATGAGCACCCTTCAAACTTTTAGACAAGAAACAAGAGATTGGTTAGAAACAAATTGCCCACCTGAAATGAGAAAGCCAGGTGATGTATGTTGGGGAGGAAGAAATCCTTCCTTTTCTCACCCTGATCAAGAAATTTGGTTAGAGAAAATGGGTGATAAAGGATGGACTTGTCCAACCTGGCCAAAAGAATATGGTGGCGGTGGTCTTACTTATGAAGAGAACAAAATCCTTCAAGAAGAGATGGCAGCAATAAGCGCAAGACCAGCTCTAGGAAGTTTTGGTATTTGGATGCTTGGGCCTGCTCTTCTTGAATTTGCTTCTCATGAACAAAAACTTGAACACATACCTAATATTGTTAAGGGAAAAATTTGGTGGTGCCAAGGATATAGTGAACCTGGCTCTGGTTCAGATTTAGCCAGTCTTTCAACTAAGGCTATCTTAGAAGGAGATGAATACTTAATTAATGGTCAGAAAATCTGGACCTCTAATGCAAATTATGCAGATATGATTTTTTGTCTTGTTAGAACAGGACCTCAAGAACCGAAACATGAAGGTATTAGTTTTCTTTTAATCGACATGAATCAACCTGGTGTTGAGGTAAAACCAATCAAATTAATTAGTGGTAAATCCCCTTTTTGCGAGACCTTCTTTACTGATGCTAAAGCTCCTAAAGAAAATCTAATCGGAACAATAAATGAAGGCTGGACTATTGCTAAGAGATTATTACAACATGAAAGGTCTATGATTTCTGGAATGGGACTAGGTTCAGGTTCTGGAGGTCCAAAAAGTAAAACATCTGCCTTAGCTCAATTAGGGAAAAAATATGCTGGCTCTGATTCAGAAAATAAGCTGGCAGATTCGATATTAAGAACAAAAATTGCTAAACATGATCTTAACTCGAGAGCCTTTGGACTTACTCTTCAAAGGATGGGAGAAGAAATGAAATCTGGTGGTCCAAGTGCAACTGCTTCAATTAGCAAATACTATGGAACTGAGCAGAATATATCTAGGTACGAGCTAATGTTAGAAGCAATGGGCATTAGTGCTCTTGGTTGGAAAGGAGAACCTTTTTCAGCAGAAGAACTAGCTATTACAAGGGACTGGTTGAGAACAAAAGGAAACTCAATTGAAGGAGGAACATCTGAGGTACAACTCAATGTTATATCTAAAAGAGTTCTTAACCTGCCTGATAAATAGAAGGGAGAAATATTATGTCTTTATTATTAAACGAAGAACAACAATTCCTCAAAGATACGGCAAAAGAATTCCTACAAAAGAATGCCCCTATTTCACATTTTAGAAATTTGAGGGATTCAAAAGATGAAACCGGTTACTCTAAAGAAGTTTGGAAACAAATGGCTGAACTAGGATGGGCAGGAATTTTAATTTCTGAAGACTATGGTGGGTCTAATTTTGGCATGATGGGTCTAGGTGGAATACTTGAAGAAACTGGAAGAACTCTTGTACCATCGCCTCTTTTCTCTACTGCTCTAGTTGGAGCAAGTTTCATAGAATTAGCTGGAAATGAAAACCAAAAAAAGGAGTTTTTACCTAAAATAGTTTCTGGAGACTTAACTACTGCTTTTGCTCTAGAAGAAGGCCCTAGACACTCACCTACTAATATTTCAACTTTAGCCAAAAAAGAAGGAAAGAGCTTTAAAATTAATGGCCAAAAAACTTTTGTTCTAGATGGTCATTCTGCAGATACATTAATAGTTGCAGCAAGAACAAATGGAGAGATAAATGATTCAGTTGGTATAACCTTATTTATTATTGATAAAGATACTAAAGGATTAACAGTTAACAGGGCTCATATGGTTGACTCTAGAAATGCTTCTGAGATCAAATTTAAAGATGTAGAGGTGAATGAAAATTCAATTTTAGGTGACCTCAATGCTGGATATTCAGTAATAGAAGAAGTTCTTGATAGAGCTCAGATTGGTTTATCTTCTGAGATGCTAGGAAGTGCTTTAGAAGCTTTTGATAGAACCCTTGAATACTTAAAGGAAAGAAAACAATTTGGATCAGTCATAGGCTCTTTCCAGGCTCTACAGCATAGAGCTGCCATTATGTTCACTGAATTGGAACTCACAAAATCTGCTGTTGTTGGAGCTTTAAATGCAGTGGATGAAAATTCAAATGATAGAGGCAGGTTTGCTAGCTTAGCTAAATTTAAGGCGGGCGAAACATTGCACCTTGTGAGCAATGAAGCAGTTCAAATGCATGGAGGAATTGGGGTTACGGATGAATTTGATATTGGATTTTTTCTTAAAAGATCGAGAGTTGCTGAGCAAATATTTGGTTCTTCCGATTATCATATAGATAAATATGCAAAACTTAGTGAATATTAAAGTTTTTGGTAAATAAACTATTGTGAGCGTTTTAGTTGGAATAACCGCTTTCATTCTTGTTTTATTAAATACTCTCTTTTGGTGCATATTTCTACTTTCTTTTGCACTACTAAAACTACTTTTTCCTTTAGAAAGCTGGAAAACTTTTTTTACAAAACTAATTATTTGGATAGGTGAATGTTGGATCTTTTGCAACAAAACCTGGATAAATCTTTTACATAGACCAAAATGGAAAATAAATGGCTTTCAAAAACTGGATTCAACTAATTGGTATTTAGTTACAGCCAATCATCAATCTTGGGCTGATATATTTATTTTACAAAGCATTACAAATAGAAACATTCCTATGTTGAAGTTTTTTATGAAAGATATACTTAAATGGGTGCCAATAATCGGTTTAGCATGGTGGGCTTTAGATATGCCTTTTCTAAAAAGATATTCAAAAGAAAAATTGGAAAAAAATCCGGAACTAAGAGGTAAAGACATAGTACAAATGCAAAAATCTTTTGGGAGATATTCCAGATACCCCGTATCTATTTTTAGTTTTGCTGAAGGTACAAGATTTACGGAAGAGAAAAAAATAAAACAAAAATCGCCATATGAGAGACTTTTGGTCCCCAAGACAGGAGGAATAGCCTTAGCACTCTCGACCATGCCCTATATAAAGTCTTTCATTAATTTCACAATAAAATATGATTCTAAGGATAGAACTTTTTGGAAATTCTTGTGCGGAAAAATGAATGATGTAAAAGTTGAAGTTGAAATAATTGAAATACCTCAATCCTTTCTTGGCAATGATTATCTAAATGATGAATTATTTAGACAAGAAATAAAAGATTGGCTTAATCAAATTTGGGTGAAAAAAGATAAACTACTAATTTAAAGAGAAAAAAATGATAGATCTATATTATGCACCAACCCCTAATGGTTGGAAAATCACCATAATGCTAGAGGAATGCTCACTTCCTTATAAGGTTATTCCAGTAAATCTGGGAAAAGGTGACCAATTTAAACCGGATTTTTTAAAAATAAGTCCTAATAATAGGATGCCAGTAATTGTTGATAACTCTTTGAATGATCCTATAAGTGTTTTTGAATCAGGCGCTATCTTAATGTACTTAGCTGAAAAAACTGGTCTATTCTTTGGAAACAATGATGAAGAAAGAATTAAAGTTTTAGAATGGCTATTCTGGCAAGTTGGAGGTTTAGGACCCATGGCAGGACAAGTCAGTCATTTTGTTAATTATGCACCTAACTTCCCAGGCGATCATTCTTATTCAGAGAAAAGATATAAAAATGAGTATGACCGTCTACTCGGAGTAATGAATAATGTTCTTGAATCTAAGGAATATTTAGCAGGTAATTATTCGATAGCAGACATGGCTTCTTTTCCATGGGTAACTGCGTATAAAAGGTATGAAGTAGATCTTGATTCATTTAAGAATGTAAGAAGATGGTTTGATGATATAAAAAATAGACCAGCTGTTAGAAGGGGCATTGATGTAGGAAAGGAAGCAAGGTCTTTCGGACAAAAACAAACCAAAGAGAGTCTTGATATGATGTTTAACCAAACCTCTTCCTCTATAAATAAGTCAGCTGAAGAGCAAAAAAATAAAGATGAATAAAGGATTAGCTTTAGTTTGTTCAGAAATTACTGACGATTTATCTGGGGTTCAAATAAATGAAATAGAGACTGAAGATCCAACTGGAAATGAAGTCCTTATTAGAGTAAAAGCTGCATCAGTGAATTTTCCTGATCTTTTAATGACACAAGGAAAATATCAGCATAAACCCGAGCTACCTTTTATTCTTGGCATGGAAGGGTCAGGGGTAATACTAAAAACAGGAGATTTAGTTAAGGAATTAAAGGAAGGAGATGAAATAACTTTTGGATCTTGGGGTACTGGTGCCTTCTCAGAATTTATAAAAGTTCCAGAACAAGGAGTGAAATTAAAACCAAAGAGTCTAGATTTTGCTCAAGCTGCTTCCTTTCAGACTGCATATCTCACCGCCTATGTATCTCTAGTAAGAAGAGGATATTTAAATAAAGGAGAGTCAGTCCTAGTTCATGGAGCAACTGGAGGAGTAGGAATGGCAGCAGTTCAATTAGCAAAGTACTTAGATGCTAAAGTAATTGCTACAGGAACATCTCTGGACAAGTTAGAAGAGACCAGAAGTTGGGGAGCAGATCATATCGTTCTAACCCACAAAGAAGATGGAGTTGCTTTTAGAGAAGAAGTAAAAGATTTAACTGAAGGCAAAGGAGCAGATGTTATCTATGATCCAGTTGGGGGTGATGTTTTCGATGAATCTATAAGGTGTATTAACTGGGGTGGAAGATTATTAATTGTGGGATTTGCAAGTGGAAGGATACCAACGGCCCCAGTAAATATGCCTCTAATAAAAGGGTTTTCCATCATAGGAGTTCGGGCTGGTGAGTATGGAAGACGAGATCCTGTTAAGGGAGAAGAAAATAATCAAGCAATCAGAGAAATTGCCGAAACTGGAGC
>Ga0208261_1000138_pt1 | contig 29912 bp, 20 predicted proteins | sample Knorr_S7_td_DCM__FD_185595 | JGI IMG/M metagenome (GOLD analysis project Ga0208261, IMG submission 185595) | Marine microbial communities from Southern Atlantic Ocean transect - Knorr_S7_td_DCM_ad_131m_LV_B (SPAdes) (version 3) | ecosystem: Environmental > Aquatic > Marine > Oceanic | place...
TTTTTTTTTTTTACTATATCTTGTTATCCAAAAAGAACAAAAATAGTCTAAAACAGGTCCGAATCAGAGAAGAAAAAGTTCTCATTTTAATTTTTTGTATTTTAAAGATTACCACAAATTTAAAAAATTAAATATAATTTTTTATGAATAAAAAATTATGGGAAGCATCTTTAAACTTAAAGAAAAAATCAAACTTATTTAAATTTGAAAAATTTATATCAAAAAAATTTAATTATAGACCTTCAATAAATTATAAAACTTTATTCAATTGGAGTATAGATAACTCCGATTCATTTTGGAGCTCAATATGGGATTATGCGAATGTTAAAGGAAAAAAAGTTAATAAATTTAAACATTCAAAAGAATTTTTTAAAAATAAATTTCTGGTTAATTCAAAATTAAATTTTGCAGAAAATCTCCTTTCAAAATATGATGATACAAAAGCTGTAACTTTTATTAGCGAAACAGGTTACAAAGAAGTAAGAACATGGAAATCTTTATATATCAACACTTCTAAAATAATAAATTTTTTTAAAAAAAATAAAATAATGAAAAAAGATAGAATAGCTGCATATATGGCAAATCAAATTGAGACTGTTGAATGTTTTTTGGCCTCATCATCTATTGGAGCGATATGGTCCTCATGTTCACCTGACTTTGGAGCCAATGGATTAATAGAGAGATTTTCTCAAATTAAACCAAAAATGTTAATTATAACAGATAGATATTATTATAATGGTAAAGAAATTAATATTTTAGAAAGGCTTCCATTAATCTTAAAAAAAATAAATTCAATAAAAACAGTTTTAATTATAAATTACCCTGGAAAAAAAATTTTAAAACAAAATAACATTCAGGGAATTAAATTTTATTATTTTAATGAAATAAAAAAAAATAAACATAGCATAATTAAGTTCAAAAAATTTGATTTTGATCAAGAATTAGCAATTCTGTATTCAAGCGGTACGACAGGTAAACCAAAATGTATTTGCCATCGTGCAGGTGGAGTACTATTACAACATTTAAAAGAGCATCAATTACATTGTGAAATTAAGCCTGAAGATAACGTTTTTTATTTCACAACTTGTGGATGGATGATGTGGAATTGGCTATTAACATCCCTCGCATCAAAGGCATCTATAGTTTTATTTGATGGTTTTCCAATGTATAAAAATTATGATTTATTGTTTAAAATTGCAAATAAAGAAAAAATTACTCTTTTTGGCATAAGTGCTAAATATATTGATCAATTAAGAAAACTAAATGTTAAAATTAAATCAAAATATAAATTAGAAAAATTAAAAATGGTTTGTTCAACTGGATCACCACTTTCGAGTGATGGTTTTCAGTATGTATACAAAAATGTAAAAAAAAATATTCACTTAGCTTCAATAGCCGGAGGTACAGATTTAGTTTCATGTTTTGTATTGGGAAATATTTATTCACCAGTATATAAAGGAGAAATCCAAAATAATGGTTTAGGAATGAATACAGATGTTTTTTCAGATAAAGGAAAATCATTAATAAATAAAAAAGGAGAGTTAGTATGCAAATCACCTTTTCCGTCTATGCCAAAGTTATTTTGGAACGATAAAAATTATAAAAAATATAAAAAAACTTACTTTAGCAAATTCAAATACGTTTGGCATCATGGGGATTATGCCGAAAGAAAGAAAAATGGTGGATATATAATTTATGGCAGATCAGATGCAACACTAAATCCTGGAGGAGTTAGGTTAGGGACTGCAGAAATTTATTCAGTTGTAGAAAAATTTAAAGAAATAAAGGAGTCTATTGTGGTTTCTCAATCATGGGATAATGATGTAAGGATCATATTATTTCTAGTATTAAATAAACCTAGTTCTCTCAATGATTTGCTTATTGAAAAATTAAAAAAAACAATAAGATCAGAGGCATCTCCTAGACATGTTCCAGCTAAAATTTTGGAAGTTAGTGATATTCCTAGAACTAAGAATGGCAAAATAGTAGAGTTAGCAGTGAAAAATATAATTGAAGGAAATAAAATAAAAAATGTTCAAGCTCTAGCTAATCCAGATGTCTTAGAACAATATAAGGATATAAAAGAATTAAAAAATTAATGATTAAAAAAAAAATAAAAAATTTAAATTTATCAGCTACATTGAAAATAAACGAGATATCTAAAAATTTAGAAAAAGAAGGAAAAGATATTATTAAATTTGGATTCGGAGAATCGCCATTTAAAGTTCCAGACGAAATTGTTGAGGAACTAAAAGAAAATGCTCACAAAAAAAGTTATTTGCCTACTCAAGGTCTGTTGCAATTAAGAGAAGCTATTGCAAATTATGAGTCAAATAAAAAAAATAAAAATTTTTCATCAGATCAAATAATTGTTGGTCCTGGTTCAAAAGAACTTATGTTTTTATTACATTTATCTTTTGATGGAGATATTATACTTCCTGTCCCTAGCTGGGTTTCTTATAAGCCACAATCTATAATAGCTGATAATAAATTTCATTGGATTGAAACTGATTCAAAAAATAACTGGTATCCATCTGCAGAAAGTTTAGAAAAATTAATTCTTAAAAATAAAGAAAAAAGTTATTTATTAATTTTAAATTCTCCAAATAATCCTTCGGGACAAGTATGTAAAAATTTAAAAGAGATAAGTGAAATTATAAATAAATATAAAATAATTCTTTTGTCAGATGAAATTTATTCTGAACTAACTTTTGACAAAAGTTATGATTCGATTTCAAATTTTTGTCCAGAAAAGACTATTGTTAGCAATGGTCTTAGCAAATGGTGTGGTGCAGGAGGATGGAGGCTTGGATATTTTGTAATTCCAAATGAATTAAACAGACTAAAAGAGTCTATCAAAGTTTTAGCTAGTGAAACATTTTCATCTGTTAGTTCACCAATTCAATTTGCAGCAATATCAGCTTTTAAAGATGATCATAAAGATTATATCTTTAAATCAAAAAAAATTTTAAAAGGAATAGGTGAATACGTTTATAATAACTTAAAGTCAAATAATGTTATTATGAACAAGCCAATGGGTGGTTTTTATTTAATGCCAGAATTTTTAAGTAAAAAATTTAATAATTCATCAGAAATGTGTAAAGATCTGTTAAATAAAAAAGGTGTAGCAATATTACCAGGATCTGACTTTGGATTTTCAGTTAATAAAATGATAAGTCGTCTAAGCTATACAGATTTTGATGGAAAAAATTTTATGTCTAAAATAAATTCAGATTCAAATGTTGATGAAAAACTAATAAAGCAATATGCACCTAAGGTTGTAGAGGGAATAAATAGAATTAAAGAATGGGTTGAAAAAGCCTAATATAATATTAGAATTATTCTAAAAAACTTCTGGACAATTTAATCAAATTTTGTTTCAATTATTTATTATAACTAACAATAGAGAGGGAAAATGAAGAAAATACTATCTACCCTATCGAGCACTCTAATTTTATTTGCAGCATTATTTTCATTTAATACTGTAGCAAAATCTGCAGAGTTTTTTACGATAGGAACTGGTGGACCTACTGGAGTTTATTTTCAAACTGGTAACGCTATTTGTAAAATGCTACACAAATCAGCAATTAGTGCTGAACATGGTAGAAAAAAAGGTACAGCTAAAGCTTACAGATGTACAGCTCCATCAACTGGAGGTTCAAATTATAATATTGGCCAAATTAAAGAAGGTGAATTTCAATTTGGTGTAGCACAATCTGATTGGCAATTTCACGCAGTAAATGGTTCTAGCAAATGGGAAGGAAAACAATTTAAAGGATTAAGAGCTGTCTTTTCTGTTCATAATGAACCTTTTCAAATTTGGGCTAGAAAAAAAGCAAAAATAAAAGATTTTGCAGGCCTTAAAGGCAAAGTTGTTAATATAGGTAACCCTGGTTCAGGACAAAGAGGAACTATGGAAGAACTTATGAAAGCAAAAGGAGTTGACAATAGCTTTTTTAAGTCAACAACTGAGTTAACATCATCTGAACAAGTAAAAGCCTTATGTGATGGTAAAATAGATGCTTTCGGTTATTCTGTTGGATTTCCAAATGGTGCAATGGAACAAGCGGCAACTTGTGCAGCTAAAGCTTCTCCAATAAATTTAACTGGGTCTGAAGTTCAAGGTTTAATTGACGGAGCTGACTATTATGCAAAAGCTGTAATTCCCGCAGGTACTTATACAGGTCAAAAAAAAGATGCAACTACTTTTGGTGTTAAAGCAACTGTAGTAACAAGTAATGCTGTTGAAGCAGACCTTGTTTATCAAGTTGTAAAAGCAGTATTTGAAAATTTTGATGATTTCAAAAAACAACATCCTGCATTTGCTCCTTTAAAAAAAGAAGATATGATTGCTGATGGTTTATCAGCTCCTTTACATGAAGGTGCAAAGAAATACTATAAAGAAGCTGGATTGATGTAATTAATTTTATTTAAATAAATTTAAAAAGGCCCAATAAACTTCTTGGGCCTTTTTTTTATATTAATATATCTTTTTTAGATGAGTCAAAACACTAGTGAAAAAATTAAAAAAAAAATTCAGGAAGATTTATCTCCTACAAAAAATTTAACTGGATTACATTTAAAAATTGTTGCAGCTATTGCAATTATTTGGTCTTTATTTCAACTTTGGTATGCATCACCTTTTCCTTTTTGGTTTAATATTGGCATGTTCAAAGGTTTACCAGCAAGAGCCATTCATTTAGGATTTGCTTTATTACTTGCTTTTTTAATATTTCCTTATTCAAGAGGGAAAAAAATATCACCTTTAGATATATTAATTAGTGTTGTCGGTGCATTTTGCTGTCTTTATATCTATTTTTTTTATGATCAATTGGTTGATAGAGGAGGCATTCTTTTAAAAATTACATTATCTGAAAATTTAGTAATTCCATTAGAATTAATTATTGGTATATGTGGAATTCTAATATTGCTGGAAGCAACCAGAAGAGTAATAGGAATTCCATTAGTTGTAATAGCAGTTTGTTTTTTATTATTTTCATACTTTGGTAAATATGCCCCTGATATGATATCACATGGTGGATTATCTTTAAAAAGATTAGTAGGGTTTCAGTGGTTTGATCAAGAAGCTATATTTGGAATTCCAATTGGTGTTTCTGTTGATTTTATTTTTTTATTTGTTTTGTTTGGAGCTCTTTTAGAAACAGCAGGCGGTGGTAGATATTTTTTAGATTTAGCATTTGCTTTAGTTGGAAAAATGAGAGGTGGACCAGCTAAAGCAGCGATTTTAGGTTCAGGTATGACAGGTTTGATATCAGGATCATCTATTGCAAACACTGTAACAACTGGAACTTTTACAATTCCAATAATGCAAAAGACAGGTTTTTCAAAAGAAAAAGCGGGAGCCATAGAGGTTTCATCATCTGTTAATGGTCAAATTATGCCTCCAGTTATGGGAGCAGCAGCTTTTGTGATGGCAAGTTTTATCGGGGTAACATATTTTGAAGTAGTTAAGCATGCTTTTTTGCCAGCAATTATTTCTTATATTGCATTATTTTATATATCCCATTTAGAAGCACTAAAACTTAATCTTAAAGGTATGGATGATAAAGATGTTCCTAATTTGAAAAAAATTTTTTTTTCTGGGCTTCATTTTCTGATTCCAATTTTTGTTTTAATTTACTTGTTAGTTTATATGAGATTCACAGCTTCATATTCAATTTTTTATGCTACTTTATCCTTAATATTTGTAAATTTAATAAATAAAATTATCAAAGAAAAAGATTTAAAATATTCTTTGATAACTTGGTATAATCAAACAATTGTAGGATTTGAAAAAGGTGCAATTAATATGGTTGGTGTAGGTATTGCTATTGCCACTGCTGGAGTAATTGTTGGCGCAGTTGGTTCAACTGGTCTTAGTACAAATTTAATAATTGTTATAGAATCAATTGCAAAAGATAATGTAATTATACTTCTAATTTTAACTATAATTTTATGTTTATTACTAGGAATGGGTCTCCCAACTACTGCAAACTATGTAGTTGTTGCTTCATTAATGGCTACAGTTTTAGTTGATGTTGGTAATGCATCTGGGTTTATTTTTCCTCTCATAGCAGTTCACTTATTTGTTTTTTATTTTGGTCTAATGGCAGATGTTACTCCTCCAGTTGGTCTTGCTTCATATGCAGCTGCCGCAATATCAGGAGGTGATCCACTTAGAACAGGTGTACAAGCATTTTGGTATAGTTTAAGAACTGGAATTCTTCCAATAGTATTTTTATTTAATCACGAATTGCTATTGATCGGAGTAGATAATATTTGGCATGCCATACTTATAATTGTTACTTCTCTTATTGGTATTTTGGTTTTTACATCAGCTACACAAGGCTGGTTCATTAATAAATTGAAATGGTATGAAATAATAATTTTTCTTGTGATTTCAATATCTTTTCTTTCACCTGAGTTTGTTTTAAATAAATTCTATCCAAAATATAATTATTTAGATATCTACCAAATTCAAAATTTGAAATTCGACCCAAGTCGAGAAACTAGAATAAAAGTAACAAGAGTGAGTGAATATGGAGAACGGTATAAATTATTTTTGATTAAGAAGAATACTTTTGAAAATGAGTTTAATTTAGAAGATTATGGAATTGATTTGATAAAAGAAGATAATAAAATTTTAGTAGATACAATCAAATGGAATGGACATGCAAAAAAATCCGGAATAGAAATGGGAGATTATATTACTGAATTTAAAATAGAAAATTTGAATAGACCAAGCAAACTATTAGTATATCCTTTTGCATTATTTTTATTATTAATCTTTGGATATTTGAACAAGAGAAAAACTATTTAGCCACCATAACCAGCATTTGATAAAGGTTTTTTTAAAATTTTCCATATACCTGATGCAGTTGCAATTAGTTTGCCTTTACACTCTAAATGACAAATTAAGAAAACCATACTATTTGTTACTTTTTGAATTTTTGTGAATCCAATAATTTCATCCCCCAGAATAGTTGAGCTTATAAATTTTATATCAAGAGAAATAGTAACACATGGTTTTCTATTTGCTGATCTATGAGCACCTGTACCCGCTCCAGCATCAATAATTGAAGCTATATAGCCACCATGAGTAATCTTAGCCATATTTAAGTGTTTTTTTTCTATCTTTGTTTTAAATTCGTATTCATTTTTAGAGATCTTTCTGAATAGCAATCCACCGTTATGCTTCATATACCCAGGTTTTGTACTAAGTTGTATAAATTTTTTTGGCATTAAATTGATATTGTAATTAGAACCAAGAAAATCAACACTAAACAAAAAAAATAAATTACAGATTTTTGCAATGATATTTTCATTTTACCTCTTCTGGTGCGCCTGCTAGGAGTTGAACCCAGAACCTCCTGGTCCGTAGCCAAGCGCTCTATCCAATTGAGCTACAGGCGCAATTTTAAACTATTTTATCTATATTTTTAATGTAATTTACTGAATTAGCAATTATTGTGTATTAAATGACTAAAAATAGCAAAGATATAGTAATTACATCAGCACTAAGGTCACCAATAGGCAGTTATAAGGGTGCATTAAAAGAAGTCAAAGCAGACCAACTAGGTACAATATGTATAAAAGAAACTTTATCAAGATCAAATTTAAGACCAGAAGAAATTGATGAAATTGTTCTTGGACAAATATTAACTTCCGGAGAAGGTCAAAATCCAGCAAGACAAGCATCTATTAATGCGGGAATTCCAAATACAACGCCTGCACATATTGTTAATCAATTATGTGGCTCTGGATTACGGGCTATAATTTCTGGATACCAATTACTTATGCTAGATGATGCAAATATTGTTATTACAGGAGGTCAAGAAAATATGTCAAGATCTCCTCATACAATTTTATATAGATTAGATAAAAAGTTAGATAAAAATAAATTAGTAGACTCAATGATTAATGATGGACTTATGGATGCATTTAATAACTATCATATGGGAGTAACTGCCGAGAATGTAGCTAGAAAATTTAATATAACAAGAGAACAACAAGATGAATTTGCTTTAGATTCACAAAAAAAAGCATCATTAGCAAATTCACAAAAAAGATTTGATGACGAAATTATAAATATTAATTTGAACAATAACAAAAAAATAGTTCTTGATAAAGATGAGTACCCAAAAAAAAATATTTCAATTGAAGACTTAAAAAAATTAAAAGCAATATTTGAAGAAAATGGAACAGTTACATCAGGAAATTCATCTGGACTAAATGATGCCGCTGCAATAGTTGTCTTAATGAAAAGAGGTACAGCTGAAAAAAAAAATCAAAAAATTTTTGCTAAAATAAAATCTTGGGCTAATAGTGGTGTTGATCCGTCTATAATGGGTATTGGACCAATTCCAGCAACAAAACTTGCTTTAAAAAAAGCTGGTTGGAAAATTGAAGATATTGATCTTTTCGAAATAAACGAAGCTTTTGCTGCGCAAAGTCTAGCAGTTATTAAAGAATTAAATATTCAAAAAGAAAAAGTAAATGTAAATGGTGGCGCTATAGCACTTGGACACCCTATAGGCGCATCTGGGGCAAGAATTTTAGTTACTCTTCTACATGAAATGGAAAAAAGAAATTTAAAAAAAGGACTTGCAACTCTATGCGTTGGAGGAGGCATGGGAATTGCTTTATGCTTAGAAAGAGATTAAAAAATAAAAATTTAAATTATGACTTTTTGGCACATGTTAAATATAAAAACCTATTAAAGGAAAATAATATAATATAATTTATTTATTAAATGAGTTTAAAATTGCTAATTCCAGACATAGGTGATTTCGAAAATGTTGAAATAATTGAAATACTTGTAAAAAAAGGTGACAAAATTAAAAAAAACGATCCTGTAGTTACCCTTGAAAGCGATAAATCAAGTGTGGAAGTTCCATCAAACTTTGCAGGCACAATAGAAAATATTAAAGTAAAAATTGGTGACAAAGTATCTAAAGGAGATTTAATTCTAACTCTAGACTCTAGTGAAAGTAATAATGAAGAAAAAAAAGAAATTAAAAAAACAAATGAAGAAATACCTCCTGTAACAGAAAAGATTATTCAAGAGGCAGAAAGTGCTAAAAAAGAAAAGGCACCTGTAGTTGAGACTAATATAAAAGAGACCAAACATACAAGATTGGTAAACGAAGTAAAAATGTCATCAATAAATGACGATATTGACCCAGCTGAAACTAAAGAATGGTTAGAGTCATTAAGTGCTGTACTAGAAAATGATGGATCTGAAAGAGCACATTTTTTGATTAAACAATTGATTGATCAATCATATAAAGCTGGATCAAAAATACCTCATACACAAACGACACCATATATAAATACAATTCCACCAGATGAAGAAAAAAAATCACCAGGTGACCAAAATATTGAACGAAAGATTAGATCATTAATAAGATGGAACGCAGCAGCAATGGTCGTAAGAGCTAATAAAAAGCATCCTGAGCTTGGCGGACATATTGGCACGTTTGCATCAGCAGCAACTTTGTATGATGTTGGAATGAATCACTTTTGGAGGGCAAAAAATAATAAATTTGGTGGTGATTTAGTTTATTTTCAAGGACATAGCGCTCCAGGAATGTATTCAAGAGCATACCTTGAGGGAAGATTAAATGAAAAACAATTAGATAAATTTAGACAAGAAGTAAAACCTGGAGGATTATCTTCATATCCGCACCCTTGGTTAATGCCAAACTTTTGGCAGTTTCCAACTGTTTCAATGGGATTAGGACCTATGCTTGCAATTTATCAAGCTAGATTTATGAAATATTTAATAAATAGAGGACTAATAAAAGATGAAGGAAGAAAGGTCTGGGCATTTATTGGAGACGGTGAAATGGATGAACCTGAGTCTCTTGGTGCAATTGGTTTAGCTGCTAGAGAAAATTTAGACAATTTAATATTTGTAGTTAATTGCAACTTACAAAGATTAGACGGTCCAGTGAGAGGTAATGGAAAAATAATCCAAGAACTAGAAGGAATTTTTAGAGGAACAGGTTGGAATGTTTTAAAAGTAATCTGGGGTTCTTATTGGGACTCACTTCTTGCAAATGATAAAACTGGACATTTAGTTAAGATAATGAATGAAACAGTAGATGGAGAGTATCAAGCCTTTAAAGCAAGAAATGGACTATATGTAAGAGAAAAATTTTTTGGAAAATACTCTGAGACTTTAGAGTTAGTATCATCAATGTCCGACACAGATATTTGGCGTTTAAATAGAGGTGGTCACGATCCACATAAAGTTTATGCTGCATACTATAAAGCAGTAAATCATAGCGGAAGTCCCACAGTAATTATAGCGAAAACAATTAAAGGATATGGTATGGGTAAAAGTGGCGAAAGTGTAAACACTACTCACCAACAGAAAAAATTAGATGTAGATGATTTATTATATTACAGAGACAGATTTGATGTTCCTTTAACAAATGAACAGGTAAAAAATATAGAATATTTTAAACCTGATGAAAACTCTGAAGAAATAAAATATTTGAAAAAAAGAAGACTTGAGTTGGGTGGATTTATTCCAGAAAGAAGTTCTTACTCAAAACCAATAAAAGTTCCAAATATAGATATTTTTGATTTTATGAAGACTTCAACAGGAACAAAAGAAATGTCAACTACAATGGCTTTAGTAAGAATGTTGACTAATTTATTAAGAGATAAAAATGTTGCACCCAAATTAGTTCCAATAATTCCCGACGAGGCTAGAACTTTTGGAATGGAAGGTTTTTTTCAAAAGGTTGGCATATATGCTCATGAAGGCCAAAAATATGAACCAGAGGACTCAGCACAACTTTCATCATATAGAGAAGAAAAGAGTGGTCAGGTATTAGAAGAGGGAATTACAGAGTCCGGATCAATGTCATCTTGGATTGCAGCAGGAACAGCTTACACAAACCACGACATTGAAATGATTCCTATATATCTTTTTTATTCAATGTTTGGTTTCCAAAGAATAGGAGATTTTGCCTGGGCTGCGGGTGACAGTCAAGCAAGAGGGTTTTTAATTGGAGCCACTGCTGGAAGGACTACACTTGCAGGAGAAGGTTTACAGCACCAAGATGGACATAGTCACTTGCTTGCATCAACTATTCCTAATTGTATATCTTACGATCCAACATTTCATTATGAGCTTGCAACAATCTTTCGAGAAGGATTAAGAAGAATGCATGAAAAAAATGAAAATATTTTTTATTATATCACAACGATGAATGAAAATTATTCTCATCCTGAAATGCCAAAAGATTGTGAGAGTGGCATCCTTAGGGGAATGTACAAAATAAAAGAATCTTCAGATTCTCAAAAGGCTAAAATTCAATTATTAGGATCTGGAACAATCTTAAGAGAAATGATGGCTGCTTCAGATATTCTTAAAAAAGACTATCAAGTTGATAGTGAGGTTTGGAGCGTTACAAGTTTTAATGAATTAAGAAGAGATGGATTAGAGATGGAGAGACAAAATTTACTAAATCCAGGAGAAAAAAATAAAAAATCTTATATAGAAGAGTGCTTAGGTAAGCACCAAGGACCAATATTAGCAGCCTCAGATTATATTAGGTTAAATGCTGATCAAATTAGACCTTATACGAAAAAAAGTTTTTATTCTTTAGGCACTGATGGATATGGAAGAAGTGATACAAGAAAAAATTTAAGAAATTTTTTTGAAGTTGATAAGGAACATGTTGTTGCATATAGCTTAAGCATTTTAGCAAATGAACAATTGGTTGCATCAAAACACGCTGAAGATGCAATAGAAAAATATGGGATTGATAAAAAGAAACCAATGCCTACAAAAATGTAAATGCCAGATAAAATAAAAAAAATATCAGCAAGCCCAAAAGTAAGAAAATTTGCAAGAGAATTGGGTGTAGACATTAATCAAGTAAGAGGGTCCCAAAGAATTGGAAGAGTTATAGAAAAAGATTTAAAAGATTTTGTTTCATTAACATTAAATAATAATAGTGAATCAACTAATCGCAAAAAGGAGAAAGTAATTAAAAGTGAGTATAATCATTCTGAATTTGGCGAGGTTGAAATAAAAGATATCCCAAGAGTAAAAAGAATTGCAGCCCCTCATTTATCTAATTCTTGGATCAATATACCACATGTAACAAATCATGATGAGGCTGATATTACTGAAATGGAGGAGTTTAGAAACTCTATAAAAGATAATTTTACTGGTGAAAGAATTAAAATTACTCCTTTAGCATTTATTATTAAAGCAATTGTTTTATCACTAAAAAAATTCCCAAGTTTTAATTCTTCCATTGACGATATAGAAAATGGAAAAATGGCACTAAAAAAATATTTTCATGTAGGCATAGCTGTAGATACACCGCATGGATTAATGGTCCCAAAAATAAGAAATGCAGACAAAAAAGAAATAAAAGAATTGGGACAAGAACTAAAAAAAGTAAGCGATGATTGTAGAAATTTAAAGATTGATAAAAAGGAGTTTTTTGGTGGTTCAATAACAGTAACTAGTCTTGGTGGAATTGGGGGATCTTTTTTTACACCAATTATTAATTATCCAGAGGTAGCTATACTTGGGGTTGGAAGAAGTTATAAAAAACAAGTTTTCATAGATGGGAAGTTTATTCCAAGAACAATGCTCCCGTTATCTCTTTCTTATGATCACAGAATAATTGATGGAGCAGAAGCTGCTAAATTTAACAATGATTTAAAAAGTAGTTTAGGACCAAATTTTGCCTATAATTTGAGTAAATGATTACAAAAATTGAAATATCACCAGATACCTTAAAAGTTCAATTCAATAATGAAAATTCTGAGATTTTTCCAAATATATGGCTCAGAGATCATGCTAAGGATGAACTTAACTGGGATAAAAGATCCAATCAAAGAAAAACATTTACAGCTGCATTAGACCTTAAATTAAAAATAATAAAGGCTGAAATTTTAGAGAATGGTAAATTTTTAAGTATTTTATGGCCAGACTTGAATAAGCCAGTCAATTATTCTTATAAATTTTTATCTGAAAATATTGTTAATAAGAACAAAAAAAAATCAAAATATACTATTTGGAAAGCTAAAGATTTAAATTCAAATATATTTTTTGAATTCGAAGATACTAAAACTATTCAAGGTTTCAAAAATTTTCTTAAAATTTTATACGATTATGGTTTTATTGTTTTGAAAAATTGTGAACAAAATATGCGTCCAGTCGAGGAGATAGCTAACAAAATAGGTTATGTTAGAAATTCTATTTTTGGTGGTTTGTGGAGATTTGAATCAAATAAAAGTAAAGCAGATAGTGCATACACCCAAGAAGAATTAAGACCACATACAGATGCAACATATAGTAACGATGCACCTGGTCTTCAATTATTGTTATGCTGTGAATATTCTGCTGAAGGAGGTGAGTCAATTATGGTTGATGGTCTTAAAATTGCGGAAGAAATCAAAAAATCTGATAATGAAATCTTTAATATCCTGTCAAATATAAAGGTGAAGGGTAATTACATTGGTGATGGAGTTTATTTAGAAGCAGAAAGACCAATATTTAAATTAGATGATAATAAAGAAATTATTCAAGTAAGTTTTAATAATTATGATAGAGCACCATTTCGAATTGATAATAATGTTACTAAAAAATTTTATGAAGCTATAAAAAAATTTGATTTAATTGCTAACAATAGAGATTATCAGTGGAGACATATCTTGAAACCAGGTGAACTATTGATTTTTAATAATTGGCGTATTCTTCATGGTAGAGGTTCATTTAGTGGAACTAGAAAGATTTCTGGGTGCTACATCAATAAAGAAGATTTTGATAGTTCTTGTAAAATTAATAGAATAATTTGAAAAATAATCTGTATTATTTGTATGAGTAAATCAGTTTCAATGATCTGTGCTCTAATTACCACTTTTATTTGGGGCACAGCTTTTATCGCACAAGATACTGGTATGGATAATATTGGGCCTTTGACTTTTAATTTTGCAAGATTTGCTGTTGGATTTTTTACTATATTACCTCTTGCATTATTATTTGAGATAAAGAAAATAAAAGCAGAGTTAAGCTCTAACTTAAAACTTTTCTTAAAATATTTGTTATTTATGGGAGTATCACTATTTTTAGGAACATTTTTACAACAAGCTGCTCTTCAATACACAAACATTGCAAATGCAGCATTTTTTACTGTATTTTATGTACCATTAGTACCTATATTACTTTTTATTATTTATTCAAAAAAGGTCCATTGGAGTATATGGCCTGCAATTGGTCTTTGCGTTTTAGGAGTATATTTTTTAAGTGATTTTTCAAACTCACAAATAATGTTAGGTGATGGTTTGGTTATATTATGTTCTGTATTTTGGGCTTTACATATCATTTATGCAGGTAAGTTTATGGAAGTATTTAATATTCCTATATTTTATGCTGCGCTACAAGCTTTGTTCGTTGCTTTACTATCAATTCTTTTTTCTTATATCTTTGAAGAAATAAATTTTTCTAAAATATTAATGGAAAGTAGTTCAATTCTTTATGCTGGAGCACTATCAGGTGGAATTGCATTTACTTTACAAATGTATGCGCAAAAAAATATAGAAGAAGCACCAGCGGCAATTATTTATTCTCTTGAGGGAGTATTTGCTGCAATAGCAGGATGGATTATTCTTAACCAATTTTTAAGTATGAACAATATGATTGGTTGTTTTTTAATTTTAATTGCTGTAATTTCATCTCAAATTTCTCCAAGTTCAAAAAATTAATTATAAACTATTACAAAAATTATTAATGCTAAAAATATTCTATAAAATATAAAAAAATTTAGGTTAAAATTTTTTACATAAATTAAAAAAAATTTTATTGTTAAATAAGAAATTATAAAAGATAAAATAATTGAGTAAATAAAAATTAAATTTAAATCTATACCTTTTTCAAGTACATCTTTAATGCCCAAAAAGCTTGCACCACCTAAAGCGGGTATAGAGAGAAAAAAAGCAATTTTAGAAGAATCTACTCTATCAAAATTTAAAAATCTTGATGCAGTTATAACTATTCCAGATCTGCTAACACCTGGTATAATTGCAAGTACTTGAAATAAGCCTACAATTAAAATACTTTTATAACTTAAATTTATTTCTATTTTATTTTTTATTTTTGATTTATCAGAAATGTATAGAAGTATTCCAAAAAGTAATGTAGTCCAAGCTATAACTTTTAAATTTCTAAAATAATTTATTAAACCCGTTGAGTAAATTAAGTATCCTATAATTATTAATGGTATCGATCCAATAACTACTAAAATTAATAAACTTTTATTCTTTGAAAAATCAAATAAATTTTTTCTAAAATAAAATATAATTGCTATTAAAGATCCTAAGTGGAGACTTATATCAAGCTGCAATGAGCTAATATTAAAATTATTTAATTTAGAAATTAAAATTAGGTGAGCCGAAGAGCTTACTGGTATGAATTCAAACAAACCTTGAATAATTGCTAAAATAGAAACTTCAATGTATTGTGAAATCATTAAATCATTATCTTGATAATCTAAAGATGATTAAAATAAAGCAATAACTTATATGCATAGCAAATATGCATTAAATCAAAAAAACTTAGAAATATATGACTTTTTGTAAATATTAGTCATACATTATGACCTAATTGCAGTTTTTTTTAGTAATTTATTGATATATAGCAGTGCTTATGAATGAAAAAATGCTTAAATTTGTCGATATAACAAAGGAAGATCCTTCAAAAAGAGATAGGATTGATAGAAAAGAGGATTTTAATGAAATCTACAATGAATTCATTAATGAAAAAGCTAGCAAACAATCTAGCAGATGTTCTCAGTGCGGAGTTCCATTTTGTCAAGTTCATTGTCCATTAAGTAATAATATTCCAGACTGGTTAAAATTAACTGCAGAAGGAAGATTGCAAGAAGCTTATCAATTATCTCAAAGTACAAATAATATGCCTGAAGTGTGCGGAAGAATTTGTCCACAAGATAGATTATGTGAAGGTAATTGTGTAATAGAACAATCAGGTCATGGTACTGTAACAATTGGATCTATTGAGAAATATATTACAGAAACAGCATGGCAAAAGGGTTGGATAAAACCAATTGAAGTTAATGAAGAATTAACACAAAGTATAGGAATCATAGGAAGTGGTCCTGCGGGGCTAGCTTGTGGAGAAGAACTTAGAAAGAAAGGTTATCAGGTAACAATATACGATCGGTATGATAGAGCAGGTGGTTTGCTTATTTATGGCATTCCAAACTTTAAATTAGAAAAACATGTAATTAATAGAAGAATAAAATTATTAAAAGATGGAGGAATTAAATTTGTTCTTAATTTTGAAATTGGAAAAAATATAACCCTAAATCAATTGAGAGAAAAGCATAATGCAATTTTAATTGCTACAGGAGTTTATAAACCTCGAGAAGTTGATATACCAGGAAATAATCTAAAAAATATTTTTCCAGCTATGGAATTTTTGACTGCATCAAATCGAAAAGGTTTAGGTGATAAAGTTGATTTATTTGATAATGGAACTCTAGATGCTAAAGGAAAAAATGTAATAGTAATTGGGGGTGGAGATACCGCAATGGATTGTGTTAGAACTTCTATAAGACAAAAGGCGAGATCTGTTAAATGTATTTATAGGAGAGATAGGGAGAATATGCCAGGATCAGCAAGAGAAGTTTTAAATGCTGAGGAAGAAGGTATAGAGTTTATTTGGTTAAGTAGCCCAAAAAAATTTAAAGGTACAGTTAAAGTTGAAAGCTTGTTATTAGATAAGATTAAACTAGGTGAACCTGATGATAGTGGAAGAAGCAAACCAATAATACAAAAAAACTCAGAATTTGAAATTAAAGCTGATATTATAATAAAAGCATTAGGATTTGATCCCGAGGAACTTCCAAAATTATTTAATGAAGAAAAATTACAAGTTACAAAATGGGGAACGATTAAAACTGATTTTGATACAATGGAAACCAATATACCAGGTGTATTTGCAGCTGGTGATATAATAAGAGGAGCTTCTTTGGTTGTTTGGGCAATAAAGGATGGAAGAGATGTTGCAATATCAATAGATAATTATTTAAAATCTATTCAAAGTCAAAAAGTGGCATAATGAAATTAAGAATTAAAAATTTAAACCTTTTAAAAAAAAATTACATTTATAATGACTCTATGGAGCATGATTCTTGCGGGGTAGGCTTGGTAGCATCCACAGAAGGCTTAAAATCTAGAAAAGTTGTCGAACAAGGGATTGAAGCTCTTAAAGCGGTTTGGCACAGAGGTGCAATTGATGCAGACGGAAAAACAGGAGATGGAGCAGGTATACATATAGAAATACCAACAAAATTTTTCATAGAAAAAATTGAAAATTATGGCCGTAAATATGATGAGGGAAAAATTTGTGTTGGAATGATTTTTCTACCCAGAAATGATTACAATGCACAAGAAAAATGTAAAACGCTAATCGAAACTGAACTTTTAAAAAATAATTTTTTTATTTATAGATGGAGACAGGTTCCAATTAATACTAGCGTTTTAGGAACAAAAGCAGATCAAACAAGGCCAGAAATTACCCAAATTTTATTTGCACCTATCGATAAGTCAATAGATGGAAAGACATTAGAACGAAAACTTTATGAAACTAGAAGAAAAATAGAAAAAGAAAGTTTAAAAAATCAATTAAATCAATTTTATATTTGCTCGTTTAGTTCAAAGTCTATCATTTACAAAGGTATGTTTTTAGCTGAAGCATTATCAGATTTTTATATAGATTTAAAAGATGAGAGATTTATATCAAGGTTTGCGATTTTCCATCAAAGATTTTCTACAAATACAGCTCCAAGCTGGGATCTAGCTCAACCTTTTAGAGCAATAGCGCATAATGGAGAAATAAATACTTTAAAGGGAAATCTTAATTGGATGAAAGTTCATGAAGAAGAAATGTTTAGTCCTTATTTTCAAGATATGGAAAATTTGAAACCAGTAATTCCATCTGGAAATTCCGACTCTGCATCATTAGACAATGTATTTGAATTACTTAATATGTCTGGTCATTCTGCGCCTTTAACTAAACTTATGTTAATACCTGATGCATGGTCAAAGAAAAATAAATTATTACCACGAGATCACTTGCAGCTATTTAATTTTCTCAATAGTACAATGGAGCCTTGGGACGGTCCAGCAGCAATAGCGGCTACTGATAATGAATGGGTTATAGCTGCAACAGACAGAAATGGATTGAGACCTTTAAGATTTACAGTCACTAGAGACAAATTATTATTTGCTGGTTCAGAAACAGGAATGGTTGATATTGATGAAACTAAAATTGTTACCAAAGGAAGATTAGGACCAGGAGAAATAATAGGAATAAGGATAAATAAAGGAAAAGTTTATAAAAATAATGAAATTAAAAATTACTTAGCAAAAGGATATAAGAATTTTAATAATCAAATTATAGATTTAAATAAAAAATTTCTTATTAAAAATGAAAAATATGAGTTTTCAGGAAAACAACTTAGAAATTTACAGTATTGTTTTGGTTATAGTATAGAAGATTTAGAAACAATTCTTCACCCAATGGTAGAAGATGCGAAAGAAGCAACAGGTTCAATGGGTGATGATACACCTCTGGCAGTTCTGTCAGATATGTATAGACCCCTTTATCATTTTTTTAGACAAAATTTTAGTCAGGTTACAAATCCACCTATTGACTCTTTGAGAGAAAATAAAGTTATGAGTCTTAAAACTAGATTTGGAAATCTAGGAAATATTTTAGATTTTGATAATTTAACCAAAGAGAATATTTATGTTCTCGATGGACCAATACTTTCAAATTCTCAATTTGACAAATTTCTTAACTATTTTGGAGGAAAGTATAAAATTTTAGATTGTACCTATAGACTGGATGATAATTTAGAAGACGCTTTAAAAAAATTAAAAAATCAAGTTGAGCAATTAGTTAGAGAGGGAATCAAACAAGTAGTACTTACTGATAAAAATATATCCAAGGATAAATTGCCAATTCCAATACTTTTGTGTATTGGTGCAATTAATACACATCTTATTAATCTTGGATTGAGAGGCTATGTTTCAATAAATGTTCAAACAGGAGATGCGCTTGATACCCATTCATTTGCAACATTAATTGGAGTTGGCGCAACAACTGTAAATCCTTATTTAGCTTTTGATAGTATACATCAAAGATATTCAAAAATACTATTTGGAAAACTGAGTTTTGAAGAATGTATTTCAAGATACATCAAATCAGTAAACCTCGGATTATTAAAAATTATGTCTAAGATGGGTATTTCGGTATTAAGCTCCTATCGAGGTGGCTGTAATTTTGAGACAGTAGGTTTAAGTAGATCTCTAGTTAAAGATTATTTTCCAGGAATTCTATCAAAAATTTCTGGAATTGGACTGAATGGAATTGAAAAAAAAATAAGAAAAATTCATGAACAAGCATTTTATTCAACTTCTAATATTCTTCCAATTGGGGGACTATATAAATATAGGAAGAATGGAGAGACTCACCAATATCAAGGTAAGTTAATCCATTTAATTCAAACTGCTGTTACAGAAAACTCATATAATATTTATAAAAAATATACTGAGGGAATATATAATTTAAAACCAATTAACTTAAGAGATTTAATAGATTTTAAAGATAGAAAACAAATAAATATCGATAAAGTAGAATCGGCTAAAAGTATTATGAAAAGATTTGGAAGCGGAAGTATGTCACATGGCGCTTTATCTAAAGAAGCACATGAAACTTTAGCAATTGGAATGAACAGAATTAAAGGAGCTTCATGTAGTGGTGAGGGTGGAGAAGATGAAAAAAGGTTTGGAATTTTAAAAAATGGAGATAGCGCAAATTCACGAGTAAAACAAATAGCTTCAGCTAGATTTGGTGTAACTATAAATTATTTAAATAATTGTAACGAAATAGAAATTAAAATAGCCCAAGGTGCAAAACCAGGAGAAGGTGGTCAACTTCCTGGTTTTAAAGTTACTAATGAAATAGCAAGACTAAGGCATTCTACACCGGGAGTTACATTAATTTCTCCACCTCCTCATCACGATATATATTCAATAGAAGATCTTGCCCAATTAATTTATGATCTTAAACAGATTAATCCTAAAGCTAGGATTAGTGTAAAACTAGTTGCTTCATCAGGAATTGGAACTATTGCAGCTGGTGTTGCAAAAGCAAAAGCGGATATAATATTAATTTCAGGTCATTCTGGTGGAACTGGAGCAACACCTCAAACAAGTGTTAAGTATGTAGGAATTCCTTGGGAGATGGGATTAACAGAAGCAAATCAAGTACTAACATTAAATAATTTACGACACCATGTAACTTTAAAAACTGATGGTGGAATCAAAACTGGAAGAGATGTAGTAATTGCAGCAATGATGGGGGCAGAAGAATATGGTGTTGCAACTACAGCCCTTGTGGCAATGGGATGTATAATGGTTAGACAATGTCATTCTAATACATGTCCAGTAGGAGTTTGTACACAAGATAAAAAATTAAGAGAAAAATTTACTGGAACCCCAGACAAAATTGTTAATTTATTTACTTTTATTGCCAAAGAAGTAAGAGAAATATTAGCAAAATTAGGATTTAAAAGTTTAAACGATGTAATAGGAAGAACAGATTTATTGAGGCAAATTAGCAAAGGCTCATCTAATTTAGATGATCTTGATCTAAATCCATTGTTTGTTCAAGCGGACCCTGGTTTAAACAAAAGATATTGTGAAAATCCAATTATTAACAATGTTCCAGATACTTTAGATCAAAAAATATGGCCAGAGATTGAACAATCAATTGATAACAGCGAAAATATTAAAAAAGAATTCAAGATTAAAAATATTAATAGAGCAGTAGGTACAAGAATTTCTTATCATCTTTATAAAAAATTTGGAAACAACACTTTAAACAAAAATTCAATTTCATTAAAATTTAATGGATCTGCTGGCCAATCTTTTGGTGCCTTTGGCGCTAAAGGACTAAAATTAATTTTAAAAGGTGATGCAAACGATTATGTTGGAAAAGGACTATCTGGAGCTACGATAGTAATTAAATTACCAAATGAAAGCAATTTAGTGTCTAATGAAAATACTATAATTGGAAATACAGTTTTATATGGAGCAACATCTGGGTATTTATATGCTGCAGGACAAGCAGGAGAAAGATTTGCTGTTAGAAATTCTGGAGCCATAACAGTAATTGAAGGATGCGACTCTAATGGTTGCGAATATATGACTGGAGGAAGTGTTGTAGTTTTAGGAGAAGTAGGGGATAATTTTGCAGCAGGTATGACCGGAGGAATGGCTTTTGTATATGATCTAAATAATAATTTTGAAAAAAAAGTAAATCCAGAAAGCGTTATATGGCAAAGACTCGAAACAGAATTTTGGAAAAAATTTCTTAAAAATTTAATTTTTGAACATTTTCAAGAAACAAATTCAAAATTTGCAAAAAAAATTTTCGATAATTTTGAAAATGAAATTATAAATTTTTTTCAAGTATGTCCAAAAGAAATGCTAGATAAACTTGAAAATCCTATATCATTCAATAAAAAATTAAGCATTGCGATTTAATTTATCTGATCAACTATACTTTGTAGCTCTTTTATAATTTTTTTCTGAAATCTGGGGCTAAAAAGACTGTGATCTCCACCTTTTATGATTAAAAGTTTTTTTCGATTACTTTTAAAAACTCTTATAAGTTTTTTTGAATACACAGCTGGTACAGCTTCATCTTTTGATCCGTGAAATAAAGTAATAGGAATTTTTGCATAAATTTCTTTATTTAAAACAGAATTTTTTCTTCCATCTTTAATTAATTGGTATGTAATTGGATACTCAAAGCCACCATGTTTAAGGTTATAAACTCCATTTTTTACTGTTTCATTTTTCATTTTTTTTGTAAATTTTTTCCACATAACTTTTTCTAAAAATTCAGGCGCCGACCCTATACCAATAAATCCCTTAATTTGATTTTTATAATATCTAAATTGATTTGTTGAAATCCATGATCCCATGCTTGAACCAACTAAGACAAAATTATTTTTTTTTATTATTTTTTTTATTACAACTTTTACCTGGTGACTCCACTTGCTAATATTTCCATTCGTAAATTTACCTGAAGACTTGCCATGTCCTGAATATTCAATTCCTAAAAAACCTATTTTATTTTTATTACAAAACTTTTTTAATTTTTTTGGCTTTTCTCCTTCTAGATCAGACATAAAACCATGTAGAAAAACCACGTATAGATTCTTCTTAAAGTTGTTGGTCAAATATCTAATTTTTATGGATTTTGATATTTTTAAGTATTTAAATTTGCTCATAAAAGTTTATTCAGATTATTACTTAATATATAAATATAACTAATGTCATCAAAAATAAAAGTTTTACAGGTTATTCCTAGACTAGGTTATGGAGGAGCTGAAACAGGTTGTTATGATATTGCTCATTATCTAAGTGAAAATCATTGCAAGTCTTACATAATTACTAGCGGGGGTGAACTGGTAAAGTTTATTGATAAAAAAAAAGTAAAATTAATTAGACTTCCAGTTCAATCAAAAAATCCAATAATCATGTTAATAAATTCTATAATAATTTCTTTAGTTATTCTTTTTTTTAATATCAATATAGTTCATGCAAGAAGTAGAGCTCCTGCATGGTCCTGTTTTATAGCAACTAAAATTACAGGTAGAAAATTTGTTACAACTTTTCATGGAACTTATAATTTTAAAAGTAAATTAAAAAAATTTTATAATTCAGTTATGGTAAGATCAGATCTAATTATTGCAGGATCTAATTTTATTTTTACTCATATTAAAGAAAATTATTCTGATTATCTAAGTACAAAAAATAAATTTTTAGTAATTTTTAGAGGAATTAATACTGATTATTTTGATCCTTCTACAACTTTAGAAAAAGATGAGGATGAATTATTTAAATCATGGGAACTTAAAGTTGGAAAAAAAATTATTCTATTTCCAGGTAGATTAACTTCTTGGAAAGGACAAGAAATGTTTTTAGAGTCGATAAATAAAGTTAATATTAAGTTAGGTCATGATGCATTTATTGCAGTAATATTGGGTAGTGACCAAGGAAGAGATCTATATAAAAAAAAACTTATAAGACTGGTAGAACAATACAGATTAACTAATCAAGTAAAATTTATAAAGCATTGTAAAAATATGCCAGCAGCATATAAAATTTCAGATTATGTTGTATCAGCATCCATAGAACCAGAATCATTTGGAAGAATATCTGTTGAAGCTCAATCAATGATGAAACCAATTTTAGCAAGTAATATAGGAGGATCCAAAGAAACAATTATTGATAATAAAACTGGTATATTATTTGAAGCAGGAAATAGCGAAGATATGTCAAAAAAAATTATTGAATTATTTAACTATGATGAGAGCACTATCAATCAAATGGGTATTGAAGGACGAAAAAACGTGATAAGTAAATTTAATGTTGAAAAAATGTGTTTTTCTACTTATTCAGAGTACAAAAAATTAATTAATTAAATGCCTAGTATAATACTTACTGATGGAAAAAAACTTGATTTTACAAAGAGCATCACAGGATTAAAGATTGCAGAAAAAATTAGCAAGTCTTTAATGAAACAAGCTCTTATCATGAGTGTAAATGGTGAGTTAAAAGATTTAGAGCATGAAATTACAAAAGATTCTGAAGTGAAAATTTTTACATCAAAAGATAAAGAAGGTCTTGAAACAATAAGACACGATACAGCTCATATTTTAGCTATGGCAGTCCAAGAACTTTTTCCAGGAACTCAAGTAACGATTGGTCCAGTAATAGAGGATGGGTTCTATTACGACTTTGCAAGAAAAGAACCTTTTACAAATGAAGATTTAGAAAAAATTGAAAAAAAAATGAAAGAAATTGTTGATAGGGATGAAAAAACTTACAGAGAAGTCTGGAAAAGAAATGATGCAGTAAAGCATTTTAAAAAAAAAGGTGAAATATATAAGGCAGAAATAATTAACAGTATTCCAGAAAATGAAGAAGTATCAATTTATTTTCATGGAAAATGGCATGATCTTTGCAGAGGCCCTCATTTAATTTCAACTGGAAAAATAGGAAAATATTTTAAATTAACAAAAGTTTCAGGTGCATATTGGAGAGGCGACTCTAGCAATGAAATGTTGCAAAGAGTTTATGGTACTAGCTGGTCATCTCAAAAGGAATTAGATGAGTATTTAGAAAGAATTCAAGAAGCAGAAAAAAGAGATCATAGAAAGTTAGGTAAAGAGATGGATTTATTTCATTTTAGAGAAGAAAGTCCAGGTTCAGTTTTTTGGCATCAAAAAGGTTGGAATTTATTTCAGAAATTAATTTCTTATATGAGAATGAAACAAGACCATGCGGGTTACGAAGAGATTAATACCCCAGAAATTTTGGATAGGTCATTATGGGAAAAATCTGGACATTGGGAAAAATTTGGAGCAAATATGTATACATCAACTACACCAGACGAAAAAGTTTTTGCTATTAAACCAATGAATTGTCCTGGTTGTGTTCAAGTCTTTAATCAAGGTTTAAAAAGTTACAGAGACTTACCTCTTAAAATGTCAGAATTTGGAAAGGTACATAGATATGAACCATCGGGTGCTTTACATGGATTGTTAAGAGTAAGAGCATTTACACAAGACGATGCACATATTTTTTGCACAGAAGATCAAATTACAGAAGAATGTTTATCTGTAACAAATTTAATATTAGAAATTTATAAAGATTTAGGTTTTGAAAATGTTATTTTAAAATATTCAGATCGACCAGATATAAGAGTAGGAGATGATAGTGTATGGGACAAATCAGAAGCTGCGTTACTCGAAGCTATAAAAGCATCAAGATTAAAATATTCAATAAATAAGGGAGAAGGAGCATTTTATGGACCAAAAATAGAATTTGTTCTAAGAGATGCAATTGGGAGAGATTGGCAATGTGGAACATTGCAAGTTGATTTAAATTTACCTGGAAGATTAGGAGCTACATATATTGCAAAAGATGGCTCTAAGAAAGTTCCAGTTATGCTTCATAGGGCATTGTTTGGTTCATTAGAAAGATTTATAGGTATTTTAATTGAAAATTATGCAGGCAAGCTACCTTTTTGGATAACTCCTCTTCAAGTAGTTGTAATACCAATTTCTGGTGATTTTGATGATTATGCTAAAAATGTTTATCAACAAATAAGAAAAGTAGGAATCTCATGCGAGCTAGATCTTAAAAACCACAATTTAAATTATAAAATTAGAGATCATTCTTTAACAAAGGTCCCCTTACTCTTAATTTGTGGAAAAAAAGAAGTTGACACTAATACAGTAAATATTAGAAGATTAGATTTTAAAAAACAAGAAAATATGGAACTAAAAGAATTTCTAAAAAAATACTCTGCTATGAATAGAGCACCATCAATTTAAGTGGCAGATTTCAAACAAAACTATTTCCAGAGAAGAACTAAGCCTAAAGGTCCAAGGTCGAATAACCGAATAACATCTCCAGAGATCCAAGTTATAGGAAGTGATGGAGAAAATCTTGGTATATTAAACTTAAATGATGCAATTAATAAAGCAAGAGATCAAGGATTAGATTTAATAGAAATAGCACCTAATGCTAAGCCTCCAGTTTGCAAGATTATGGACATGGGAAAATATAAATATGATGCTCAAAAAAAAGCAAACAAGGCAAAAAAAAAGCAAAAGAAAATAGAACTTAAAGAAATCAAACTAAGACCAGTTACAGAAGTACACGATTATACTTTTAAAATCAAAAATGCACAAAAATTTTTAACAAAAGGTGATAAAGTGAAATTTACTATAAGATTTAAAGGAAGAGAACTTCAGCATTCAAGTCTTGGAAGTGATCTTATGGAAAAAATAAAACAGGATATGATGTCGGTTGGTAAGGTTGAATTGCAACCGAAATTTGATGGAAAACAAATGATAATGGTAATTCAGCCATTATAAGATATATTTCTAGTTGTAAATTAATATTAATATTTGTATAACGCCTGAAAAATTATGCCAAAATTAAAAACAAAAAGCTCTGCAAAAAAAAGATTTAAGTTATCAGCAAAAGGAAAAGTAATTACTGCACAAGCTGGAAAAAGACATGGAATGATTAAAAGAACTAATTCTCAGATTAGAAAACAAAGAGGAACTACGGTAATGTCTAAACAAGATAGTAAAATTGTAAAATCTTATATGCCGTATAATTTAAGAGGATAAAAAATGGCTAGAACTAAAAGAGGTGTAATAAGTAGAGCTAAACATAAAAAAGTTCTAAAAGCTGTAAAAGGCCAATGGGGAAGAAGAAAAAATACTATAAGAGTTGCAAGACAAGCTATGGAAAAAGCTATGCAATATGCTTATAGAGATAGAAGAAATAAAAAAAGAGATTTTAAATCCTTATGGATTCAAAGAATAAATGCAGGTGTGAGATCCGAGGGTTTAACTTATTCAAAATTTATTAATGGTTTGAGCAAATCTGGCATTAAATTAGATAGAAAAATACTAGCAGAAATTGCTTATGATAACCCTGAGGCATTCAAAACTATAGTTAAAAAAGCTCAAGCTGCTTTAAATTAATCTTCTCTATTGTTTTTCTAGAGTTAACAAATAATCTACAAATATGTCCGATATAAAAAAAATAAAAGATGAATATTTCAACAAACTAAGTACCGATCTAGATCTAGAAAGTATAAATAGAATTAAAACTGAATTATTCGGAAAAAATGGTAGAATTTCTAATTCATTCAAAAAAATTAGTTCTTCAGCATCCGAAGAAAAAAAAAAATTAGCATCAGACTTAAATTTTATAAAGGATGAGCTACAAAAAAAAATTAATAATAAACTTCAAGAAATTGAAAATAAAGAAATTAATTCCAAACTTCAAAATGAAAAAGTAGATATAACTTTACCAGAAAGAGATATTAATCAAGGAAAAATCCATCCGGTTTCACAAGTGATTGACGAAATATCATCAATATTTTCAGAAATTGGTTTTAGTGTTGAAGAAGGCCCCGATGTAGAGGATGAACATTATAATTTTACGGCACTAAATACTCCTGATAATCATCCCGCAAGAGATATGCATGATACTTTTTACCTAAATAAAAATAAAAAATTACTTTTAAGAACCCATACTTCTCCAGTTCAAGTAAGAACAATGCTTAAAGGAAAACCGCCATTTAAAATAATAGCACCGGGAAGAACTTATAGATCAGATAGTGATCAAACTCATTCACCGATGTTTCATCAGGTTGAAGGACTTCATATTGATAAAAATATAAATATGGGACACTTAAAAGGTTGCTTGAATTACTTTATAAAAGAATTTTTTGAAGTTGATAAACTACAAATGAGGTTTAGACCAAGTCATTTTCCTTTCACTGAACCATCAGCAGAGGTTGACATAGGTTATGAATTGAAAGATGGAAAAATTATTATAGGAGAGGGAAATAAATGGCTAGAAATATTAGGATGTGGAATGGTCCATCCAAATGTACTCAAAAATGTAAAAATAAACCCAGATAAATATCAGGGATATGCATTTGGTATAGGTATTGATAGGCTAGGAATGCTTAAATATGGAATAAATGATTTAAGAGCTTTTTTTGAGACAGATTATAGATGGTTAAATCATTTTGGATTTGATCCTCTTGATGTTCCGTCAAATTATAGAGGCCTTAGCAGATGATACTTACAATAAGTTGGTTAAAAGAACATCTAGACACTAAATATAACGAAAGTAAAATAATCGATAAGTTAACAAATATTGGACTTGAAGTTGAGAGTTATGAAAATGTTAGTTCTGACCTTGATAGTTTTAAAATTGCTAGAGTCGTTAATGCTGAAAAGCATCCAAATGCTGATAGATTAAAAGTATGCGATGTTGATATAGGTCAAAAAGATACAATCAAAGTTGTTTGTGGAGCCCCAAATGCAAAAAAGGATCTTTTAACAATTTATGCAGGTCCGGGTACAATTATTCCAAAAAATAAAATGAAACTTTCTGTAAGTAAAATTAGAGGTGTAACCTCATATGGAATGCTATGTTCTGAGGCAGAATTAAACCTTTCAAATGAAAGTGAGGGAATTGTAGAACTTAGTAAAGATAAATATTCTAATAAGGTTGGTAAAAAATTTTTTAAAAATATAAATGAAAAAGTAATTGAATTATCAATTACTCCAAATCGTCCAGATTGTTTAGGGGTCAGAGGTATAGCAAGGGACCTAGCCGCAGCTGGAGCGGGAAAATTAAAAGATATTTCTAAAAGTAATATAAAAAAAACAGGACCCCAAAATATCAAGGTTTCTATTAAAAAAGATAAAAATCAAGCTTGTACTATTTTCGGAAGTTGTTTGATTAATGGAGTATCAAATAAAGAAAGCCCTAAATGGCTGAAGGACAAAATCCAGTCACTCGGTCAAAAACCGATCTCGGCCATAGTTGATATAACCAATTATGTAATGTTAGATCTAAACAGACCACTTCATGCTTATGATGCAGATAAAATTGACCAAGAAATTATAGTTAGAAATTCAAAAAAAGGTGAAACATTTGAAGCGCTTGATAACAAAAAATATGAATTAGAAGATAATATGTGCGTAATTTCAGATAAGTCAGGAGTTTTAGGTTTAGGCGGTATTATTGGAGGAACGCGCTCAGGTACTGAATTTAATACAAAAAATATTCTTCTAGAGGCAGCATATTTTAATCCTAGATCAATAAGAAAGACATCTAAATTGCTCAACCTAGATACTGATGCAAAGTTTAGATTTGAGAGGGGGATAGATCCAACATCTATTGAAATAGGATTAACACGAGCAGCGCAGTTAATAACTGATATCTGTGGAGGAAAAATAAGTAAATTTGATATTCAAAAAATTGAAAAAGATAAAAAAAATAAAATCAATTTTAAAATTAAATTATTTGAGAGCATCGCAGGTTTTAAAATTAAAGATAAAGAGATTAAAAAAATTTTAAATGATTTAGGTTTTGAAATAATAAAAAAAAAACAAGAATTAGAATTAAAAATTCCTAATTGGAGACCAGATATAAATCAACCAATTGATATAGTAGAAGAAATAGTGAGAATAAAGGGATATAATAATATAGAGACTTTAGAACCAGAGAAAACAAGAATTAAACCTTCTTTAAATAAACAACAAAAACTTTTCCATTTCCTTCAACGTTCAGTAGCATCAAAAGGATATTATGAAACTATTACATGGTCATTTACAGATTCTAAAATTAATAAATTATTTAAAGAAGATAATAATGAAGTAAAAATTGTTAATCCAATCAGTTCAGATTTAGACGTTTTAAGAAATTCTATTTTCCCAAATTTAATGTTCTACCTAAAAAAAAATTTAGATAGGGGTTTCAAAGATGTTTCTCTTTTTGAGATTGGTCCAATTTTTAAAGGAAACAAGCCAGGACAGCAATTAACTGTTATTGGGGCTATAAAATCTGGCAAGATATCAAGACTTAATTGGAATGAAAAAGATAGATTAGTTGATGTTTTTGATGCAAAAAAAGATGCTATTCAAACATTAATTGAAGCTGGATACAATAAACATGATTTTTTTATTAGAGACAAATCTCCATCGTATTACCATCCAGGAAAGTCTGGTTCAATTTATTTAGATAAAAATGATATTGAGGCTGTAGCTTATTTTGGAGAAATTCATCCAAATATCATTAAAAAACTTGATATTAAGACAGAAGCCTTGGTTAATTTTGAAATATATTTAGACTACTTAAAAGATTATAAATCAAAACTTAAAGATCAAAAATCCAACTTTGAATATTCAGACTATCAAAAATCAGAAAGAGATTTTGCCTTTGTT
>Ga0208261_1000139_pt1 | contig 29588 bp, 25 predicted proteins | sample Knorr_S7_td_DCM__FD_185595 | JGI IMG/M metagenome (GOLD analysis project Ga0208261, IMG submission 185595) | Marine microbial communities from Southern Atlantic Ocean transect - Knorr_S7_td_DCM_ad_131m_LV_B (SPAdes) (version 3) | ecosystem: Environmental > Aquatic > Marine > Oceanic | place...
ACGCATGCACATATTGGGCACTATGCAGGACTGATGTATCTAGGAAGAGAAACAATGGGGTATAAAAATATGCCATTATATACAGCCCCAAAAATGACGAAATATTTACAAACCAATGGCCCCTGGAGCCAATTAATTGATCTAAAGAATGTTAAAATAAATAGAATAAAAGAGGACAGGGAAGTTGTATTAAATAAAAGATTAACTATCAAACCATTTACTGTACCCCATCGAGATGAATTTTCTGAAACTGTTGGGTATAAAATCAATGGACCTCAAAAATCATTGATCTTTATACCAGATATTGATAAATGGAATAAATGGAATGTTGATGTATTGGAAGTAATATCGGATAATGAATTTGCATTGCTGGATGGAACATTTTTCAATAATGGAGAAGTTGCGGGAAGAGATATGTCTGAAATACCTCATCCATTTATTGTTGAATCAATTGAATATTTTGAAAAAATCAAAAATAAGGTTGAGATAAGCTTCATACATTTTAACCATACAAACCCATTACTTAACCCTGATTCTGACTTAAGGAAAAAGCTAAATGAGCAAGGCTATGGCGCAACATTTCTTAATCAGAAATTTGAATTATAATTAGCTTATTTAGAATAAAATATTTTATAGAATTTATCTATAAGTAAAGCTACAAATATATTTGAAGAGGCAGCTATGCCAATAAAGACTGTCCATGCAAATCCCAAGTATTTCAATCCAAATACAATAATTAAGCTTGATAGAAGCCCTCCAATAAGACTAATTGGTAGAAAATTTCTTTTCATTTTGCTAAGTATAAACAGTCCAAGTAATGCACCATAAGTAAATGATGCAATTTCAAGCCCAACAACAATAATTGCCGTATTGCTTTCATTAAAAACCAAGGCTATCAATATTAAAATAACACCCCATGTCATGCTTACTATACGCGAAGTTTTAATGCTCTGTTTCTTTTTGAACCAGTCTGTAATTGTAGAAGAAGCTAAGGAATTCACTGAGGAGCTCAGCGTTGACATTGCAGCAGAAAGAACACCAGCAAGTAAAAGTCCTTTTACGCCTGTTGGCAGAAAGTTAACTATAAAATAGGTGAACTCTCGGTCCTTTTGGACGTCCATATTGTTTGTTACTAAATAAATAAGAGATCCTGCAAATAAAAAAATGGTGAATTGCAAAAACACAATAATTCCGCTCCCAATCATTGCTTTTTTTGCAGATTTAATATTTTTTGTACTTAAAACCCTCTGAACCATCATATGGTCAATTCCATGAGAAGAGAATGAAAGAAAAATTCCACCAATAATTGCACTTAGAAAAAAGTAAGGGTCATAGAATAAATTTCCTTCAAAAGTAAAAATTTTCAACTTATTGGATGAGGATAAATTTGAAATTATTTCAAATAAAGGAATCTCAAGATAGTTTAATGCTATTGCAACTGAAATTAACCCACCAAGCAGGTATAAAATGAATTGAATACTATCAATCCAGATAACCGTTTTTATGCCCCCTGAAAGCGTATAAATCAATGTTACAGCACCAATAACAAGGACCGCTATAAACAATGGCCAACCTGTAATCACCTGCACAATAACAGCAGTTGCTAAAAATCTAACCCCATCAGCCAAAACTCTGGTGATCAAAAAAATGAGTGAGGCGATTTTTTGAAAGAGCTCACCAAATCTAAAACCTATAACCTCATATATTGATACGACGCCAGCTTCGAAATATTGAGGCAAAAGGAATACACTCACTAATATTCTTCCTATCATGTAGCCAAAGGCAAGTTGAAGAAAAAACCAATCTCCTCTGTATGCTAGCCCAGGAACGCTAATAAACGTTAGAACGGATGTTTCTGTTGCCACTATTGAGAACATCGCAACAGGCCATGGCAAATTTTTTCCTGCTAAAAAATAATCTTTAGATGTTTGATTGTTTTTTGCCTGCCAAATACCATAAATAGAAAATGATAGTAAAAAAAATATTATAACTGACTGATCTATCCAGTGCAAAAGCTTAGCTTTCTAATGGATGAAATGAAAAAATCATTACACCGTCAAAACGAGGTGCATTTTCTTTAAAATAATAATCCATAAAATCCATTCGAACAGTTTGATTGAATTCTTGCGATGCATGGATGATATCTTTTTGATCAATGATCATACCTTCATGAGCAATCATCAAACCCATCTTAAAATAAGATTCCTTTACAAACGCGACACCCGCAATAGCTGGCAACTTCTTCAATAAATCAGTTGTAATCTTATCATTTGGTATATATCTAACGGTTGTCTTCTTAATCCAGCCAAGATCAAGAAATTCATCGCCATTTTCTTTTTGGTTAAGTATAATTTTTTGCTTCTTTAATTGGTTATCTGGCAAAAAAGAACTGGTGATATCTTGCGTAGAAAGATTGTCCTGGATACGATCAGTTGTAAAATGCCACCTGCGTTTATATGAAGGTATGTTTTTACCTTCCCTATTGGTTTTATAATGAATTTGTATAAGGTTTTCTTTTGCCTCATTCCAAGATTTGCTTTGTACGCTTGCTAGGCCTGTAAGAATATGAACGGTACAATCAGAAACATCTAACCTAAATATTGGATCCGGGTCAGGCTGCACCTCTTCGCCTAAGCAAAATATTTTATAAGGTGTACCAATCTGCCAATTTGAAAAAGCCTTAAGCCTATCATGGAACTTAGGAAATTTTTTATGAAATTTGGGTACTATCTCTGAAAAGTCATTCTCTGATAATGTCCAAGGCTTTGGAAGGGTATTGATCCATTCTTCTTTTGACTCACAACCAAATTGAAAAATAAAAAAAAGAATCAGAGACAAAGTATGGTTTCTTCCCACTTTTAATCCTTTTTCCACCTATCTCTTAGCTCAAGACTTTCATTTTTTAGTGTAAACCCTAAAGACTCATATACGGATGAATGTAAACGCTGTCTCCAGTCAAAATAACTTTTTTTCTTATACGATCGATCGGGATGCACAGCATTTGTTAGTAAAATAACAAAGATTTGATTTTCTCTATCAATCCATAGCGAAGTGCCTGTGTATCCTGTATGCCCAAAACTATCGTTTGATAGATATACACCTCCGGATGATTTTCCTGATGGCGTATCCCAACCTAATCCGTAAGAGTTTCCTTCAATTTCATTGGATCTTCTTGTAAAATTATTGATTGTGTCTTCAATGAAAATTCTTTTCCATCCATATCTGCCACCATTAAGCATCATCTGTGAAAAAATTGCGAGATCTTTTGCTGTAGAAAAAAGACCAGCGTGACCTGCAACTCCACCAATACTATGCGCATTTTCATCATGCACGAACCCTCTAATCAATTTTTTATGAAATTTGCTATTTTCAGTTGGGATGATCCGGTGAAGTTTTTTAGAGGGAGGATTAAAAAAAGTTGACTTCATTCCAAGGGGTGCAAATATTACTGAATCAACATAATTATCCAACGTGGTTTGAGCAGCAACCTCAACGAGTTTACCTAGTACGATTAAACCGATATCTGAATAGATGATTGTATCATTTAGTGCTCTTTGCGGTTCTGTGTTCATTACAGAATCCATTCTTGTTTGCATACTTCCATCCATTAAATAATACTGTTTGAATGGAGGAAGCCCTGATGTATGGTTAATTAAATGGCGAATCGTGGTACCAGTTTTTTGGGTAAAATACTTCTCTTGCCTGCCCTTGAATTCTGGAATATAATCTACAACTCTATCATCAAGATTTAGTTTTTTCTCTTCAATTAGATTCATGATTGCAGATGTAGTAGAAACTACTTTTGTTATAGATGCTAAGTCAAAAATATTTCCTCTTGAGATAGAGTTTTTCTTTATATAAGTATGATAACCAAAAGATTCATGTAAAAAGATCTGTCCATTCTTTGCAGCAAGCATTACGCCTCCAGGAAAAGCTGAATCCTGTATGGCTTGATTTATATATTTTTTGACATTTGAGATATCTGCTCCAATCTCGCTTGCTCTAATTCGTATTAGCTCCGTTGCAGGTTCTAAAGGATTTTCTTGCACGCGCCAGGGTTTAGATTCTATCAACAAACCAGACCCTCTTGAAGCAATTTCAGGTATTGATACTGGTAAAATCCCGCTAGCGCTTTCTTTTCCCATTAATAGTTTTGCAACGGCATCTTGCATGATACCGCTTCCTTTGTAAGCGCAAATATATACAGGTGCATCAGGAAAATCTTGAATTAAATACGGACTACCAAAACTCGTCACAATAACTTTACCGCTCTTTTGAATTAACCTATTTATTAACTCAGCTTCAACCTCTGGTAAAAAGATATTATCCTTCCATTCAACTGGATTAGCAAATGCATTGATAAAAATTATTTTTTCAGCTGGGATTTGACTTAAGATATAGTCTGCAATTGCCAAACTATCAGATTTGTCAATTTGAAATGTTTTGAATTTTCGTTTGCTTTGCCTGAGCTGCTTTGTCAAGCTGCTCTCTGTATGATTATTGGGTCCATCATAAAGATCTATCACATATATTTCTTCATTTAAGTCAGGGTCAAGTGGTAGGATATTATTTTTATTTTTAACAACGGTAAGTGACTTCGAAGCTATTTCATCGGCAGTTTCAAAGTTTTGCTTTTTGCCCATCTGAGAGTATGTTTCATCCAAAGAAATATAGCGATCTTTATGGAGACCTACTTTTTCCTTCATTTTTAATATTTTTATTACCGATGAATCAATTCTATCTTCTGTAATTAAACCATCCAAAACTGCCCTCTCAACGAGGTCAATGGATTGTTTCATTTCGTTATTTTGAATAATAATATCAGCACCAGCATTGATAGTGGCAATCAATGCATAAGCATCTGAGTAATTCTTTATAATTCCTCCCATTCCCATTGCGTCAGTGATAATTACCCCATTAAAACCAAGTTTTCTTTTAAGTATATCTTGTATCCAGAAAGAGGAAAGCGTAGCAGGATCATCGGCATTTTTTTGATAATCAGGGGCATTGACATGAGCAACCATAATGGCATCTACACCAGATTGTATTACATTTCTGAACGGGGGCAGCTCTGTTGACCATAATCTAGCTGAATCGCTTGGTATTTGAGCAAGTGCAGAGTGTGAATCAGTTTCTGTGTCTCCATGCCCTGGGAAATGTTTAGCAGTTGCCAGCATTCCATAATCATGCAGACCTTTGATAAATTCTCTTGAATAGAGGTAAACAGAATCAGGGTTTTCTCCAAATGATCTCGTATTAATTATTGGATTTTTTGGATTATTATTAACATCAACAACAGGCGCTAAATTAAAATGAATTCCTACAGAACGGCTTTCAATAGCAGAAATCCTTCCTGCTTCATAAGCATATTTGGGATTACCGGTTGCTGCAATTGCCATCATTGGCGGGATTGTCACAGCTCCACCATATCTTCTACCTAGGCCAGATTCAATATCAGCTTCAACCAGCATAGGTATTTTAGATTCTTTTTGCATTTTATTAAGCAGCGTCAAGGCGCTGCCGGCTTCACCAAACCAGATATGCAAGATCCCAATACCATCAGTTTCAATAAGCTCCTCAATTTCTTTCCATTCATCGCTTTCATAATTCAGGAATTTCATATTCATTCTATAAACCATCATTTGTGCAATCTTTTCTCTCAATGATAATTTTTTAAGTGTAGATTCTGCCCAAGATGATTGTATAGGAGGAATTGTTCCAGCTCCCGAGCAGGTTAATAATGTAATTGAGAAAAGTAGAGTAATTATCCTAAGCATGCTATGATAAAAATTAACTTTACTTCCCTTATTAAATCTTTAACTTTATTAAATTATTCATATGAAAAATATATCCTCTAATGTGTCAGAATTAATCGGTCAAATGATAATGGTCGGAATAAAAGGCCATGATATCGTTGCAGCAAAAGATTTTTTTAAATTAAACCAAGGTTACCAGATTGGCGGAATTATCCTATACGATGAAGATATCACAATTTCACCCCCATCACTTCATAATATAAGATCTCCAAAGCAATTACAAGAATTCACATCTTATCTTCAGCATTTAAGTGATATTCCTTTATTGGTTGGAGTAGATCAAGAAGGCGGAAAAGTGAATAGATTAAAAACTAAATATGGATTTGAGGCTTCAACTAGCTGGGAAAATTTGGGAAAAATTAATGATCTTGAACAAACCGCCAGAGAAGCGCTTCGTACAGCTAAAACCTTAAAAGAAAATGGAATAAATCTGAATTTTGCACCTGTATTGGATCTATTATTATCAAAAGATAATATCATTATTAAGAAACAAAGATCATTTTCCTCAAACCCAGATAAGCTTACTAATCATGCAAAAATAGTTATTGATACACATATGGATAATAATATAATTGCAGTAGCAAAACACTTCCCTGGCCAAGGAAGTTCAATTGGTGATACCCATGAAGGATGGGTAGATGTCTCTGAATCATGGTCAGAAAAAGAACTTCTACCTTATCAAAATCTCATTGATTCAGAGACTATTTCAGCAATTATGACTTCCCATTTATTTAATAAATACCTTGATGATGAATATCCAGCTACAGTATCCAAATCAATCTTGACAGATTTATTAAGGAAAAAAATGAATTTCACTGGGGTAATAATTAGCGATGACCCTCAAATGAAAGCATTGAAAAATAAATATAGCTTAGAACAAATCATTGAGCTTATGATCAATGCAGGTGTCGATATTTTCTGCTTTGGGAATAACTTAGAATACGATCCAGGCATAGTAAAAAAAATACATCATATCATTGATGATTTATTAAAAAGAAACAAAATAACAATTTCAAGGCTAGTAAAGTCTTATGATCGAATAATTAATCTAAAATCAATGATTGGACTTCAATGAAAATAATAGGAATTGATGGAGGCGCCTCAAAAGTATCCGGGGCAATTATTGAACGGGTAAATGAAGATACTTTTGATATATCGGGAAACATAATTGAGCTGAACTATAAAGACCATGCATCCTTTGATCATTCTTTTAAACCAATCGATTTATCGGAGCAATTAAATGGTGTACCGATATTGCAAAATGAAAAAACCCAAGGTCAAGCATATATAGAAACATTATTAAATGTTATTAAACAATTAGGTGGATACGCAGATTCATTTATTTCTATCGCAATGCCTGGAATTAAATCAGATGATAAAAAAGGTATTCTAGCGATGTCTAATGGCCCAAGATTGCCTGATCTCTGTAAAAAAATCCAATCTGAAATTGAAACTTCTAGCAATATTTCAAATATTGAAAGTGATTCTGATATGTGTGCATGGGGTGAAGAATTTGCAACAAACGGTTTTTTCAGAGGCATAAGTAATGCCTACTATATGGGTGGTGGTACTGGAATAGCAGATGGAATGAAACTAAATGATAAACTACTGAGTTTTGATAGTCAGTCAAATTGGATTGCAAAAACATGGGAGCTAAAATCAAAAAATGGAGCATCTATCGAATCTCTTTTATCTATGCCAGCAATTAATGAACATACAGAAAAATCAATCATGTCTATTAGTAAAGTTTTTGCATTATTAATTTTTGAAAGAGTGCAGACGATTTATGAAGGTTGGGATAATCAGTTTGTTGTAGAAAGAAAAATTGATAAATCGCATTCTTATCATCGATTATTATTGGATCGAATAGTTATTGGGCAAAGATTATCGCAATTTTTTAACTCTAAAGCTGGAATAAATATCTTTGAACAAATAAAAACTGACTTTAAGGAGCTATGCATTGGTCATGGAGGAATTATAAAAGAACATTTTTTAGATAATGACAGAATTGTATTGTCAAACTTAAGAGAGGCTCCAATCATCGGTTTGGGCTCAAAAGCATGGATGGAAATTTCATGACCTCTAAAATAATTACATCTAAAGAGCCTATTATCAGAGTAGGTATAATCCTACCTGCTGACAAAATCGAAAATGTAGATATTGTTTTATCAGAGTGTGATTCTTTTGAAATTGAGACTAATGAGAAAATTTACCCTTCTTGTAAAAATAATTCTAATTTAACTATCTCCATTAATGACCATAGACTAGGGATAGATGAACTGGATGTTGCAACACAAAAAATAATTATTAATCCAACCATTGATTCGAATAAGATTTTTTCCATGATCAAAGGAGTAGTGGCTGGAAGAGGATTTCATTGGGAAAAAGTAGTTGATATAAAATATTGGGGTAGCCTTGAATTTGTGATCGCTGAAAACAATATAATGGTCATTAACAAATTAAAACTAGAAGACTATCTAAAATGTGTTGCAACTTCAGAGATGAGCCAACATTGCCCAAAAGATTTTCTCATATCACAAACAATAGTTGCGCGCTCTTGGCTACTCGCAAGTTATGAACAAAAACATAAATCGCTAGGCTTCGATGTATGCAATGATGATTGCTGTCAGAGATATCAAGGTATGGGTAATTGCACTATTGAATCAATAGAAGCTGCTAATGATTCACATGGCAAGGTGTTAATTTTTGATGATTCTATTTGCGATGCTCGATACTCAAAATCCTGTGGTGGTAAAACAGAGAATTATGAAAATGTTTGGCCTGGTAAGCCAGTTCCGTATTTGATTTCAATTAATGATTGCGATGAAAAAGGGGTTAATTATTGTAATCCATCACAATTTCCAGATAAATCAATTGCAAGGTTTATTGGATCCGTAGATGAGGACCTAGAGTATTACCATTGGAATCATGAAATTGAAAATAAATCTATTATAAAAAATTTAAAGAATGATTATGATAGACATGCAAAAGAGATTGTAAATATTATAGCACTGAAAACTGGAAAGTCAGATAGAATATATAATTTAGAAGTTGTTTACGTAGATAAAGAAAATAATGAAAAGAGCCTTATTATTGAATCAGAATACAAAATCAGAGATCTTTTGTCAGATTCTTTCCTATTCAGCTCTGCGTTTACTATTGAAAAAGGAGAGCAAGGATTTAATCTGAATGGCAAAGGATGGGGGCATGGAGTTGGTTTGTGCCAAATCGGTGCTTTAGGTATGGCATTGAGAGGGAAAAATTCAAATCAAATACTTAGTCATTATTATCCAGGAACAGAAATAAAAAATTTATATTAGATGAATAGCTATTCAAAAACAAAAGGTTGGTCTTGGGTACCTAGTCTATATTTTGCAGAAGGACTTCCCTATGCCTTTGTGATGATTGTATCTGTAGTGTTGTATAAAAAACTAAATATATCTAATACAGAAATAGCATTGTATACCAGTTGGCTTTATTTGCCATGGGTTATTAAGCCACTATGGAGTCCATTCGTAGATATAATTAAAACAAAGCGTTATTGGATCGTTCTTACGCAACTCGTTATTGGAGCAAGTTTAGCAGGCGTAGCTTTAACCATACCTACTACTAATGCACTACAATATACATTAGTATTCTTTTGGCTAATGGCATTTAGTTCATCAACTCATGATATTGCAGCGGATGGATTTTACATGTTAGGTTTATCTAGCCATGATCAATCTTGGTTCATTGGAATTAGAAATACTTTCTATCGGTTTGCGATTCTTTTTGGACAGGGAATAATTGTAATTATTGCAGGTCAGCTAGAAAATATCACTGATAATCTTAAACTTGCTTGGTCATTAGTTTTTGGAATTTTATCTGGACTATTTATCATTTTAGCTGCTTATCATAAATGGGCTTTACCTAGACCTAAAAACGATCAAGAAGAATTCAATACAGCTAAGGAAGATATTGTAAAAGAATACTTTGAGATTATTAAGGCTTATTTTAAAAAACCTCAAATTTTACTGATTGTATTATTCATCTTGCTCTATAGATTCGGAGAAGCGCAATTGGTAAAAATTGCTCCACTATTTATGCTTGATTCATACGAGTCTGGAGGGCTAGGACTATCAACATCAGAGTATGGTTTCATTTATGGTACTCTTGGGATAGCAATGCTAACCCTGGGTGGGATTGTTGGTGGATTTTTTATAGCAAAGAATGGATTAAAGTATTGGATAATTTGGATGGCGCTAGCAATGAAATTACCTGATCTAGTTTATGTATATATGGCCTATTCACAACCAGACAACATGACGCTTATAGGTATTCTTGTTTCTATAGAACAATTTGGCTATGGATTTGGCTTTACTGCCTATCTACTTTATATGATGATGATTTCTGATGGCAATCATAAAACTGCTCACTACGCAATATGCACAGGGATCATGGCGCTAGGTATGATGATACCAGGAATGTTTAGTGGAGCTATTCAAGAAAGCGTAGGATATACAAGCTTTTTTTACTGGGTTATGCTTTCTACCATACCAGGTTTAATTTTAATTAAATTTATTTCGATAGATTCAAATTTTGGCTTAAATGAGGATTTGAAAAAATGAATAAGATAAACAGAATACTTGCTTTAGATACATTTAGAGGCGCAACAATCGCATTAATGATTATTGTAAATAACCCAGGCACTTGGTCGCATGTCTATGGTCCACTAAGACATGCTCAGTGGCATGGATGCACACTGACAGATTTAGTTTTTCCATTTTTTCTATTTATTGTTGGTATAGCAATGAGTTTTTCATTTGAAAAATATGATATTTGCAAAACCGGACCATTATTTAATAAGATAGTATTTCGAACAATATCAATATTCACCCTTGGGCTGATTTTGAATGCTTTTCCATTTGTGAGGCAAGACTGGGACTGGTCTTCGTTTAGAATTTTAGGTGTATTGCAGAGGATAGCTCTTGCTTATTTTATTGCTGCATTTATTATCTTAAGAACTAATGTCAAAGGATTGGTTCAAATTTCATTTTTTATATTAGTAACATATTGGGTTGTATTATACTCTTATGGCCTGATAAATGGCGTTGACCCATATGCTCTCAATTCAAATTTAGTTTTAGCGATTGATAGCCTAATCCTTGGAAAAAGTCATTTATATGGAGGAACAGGAATACAATTTGACCCTGAAGGCTTGCTCAGCACCTTCCCTTCTGCAGTTACCGTAATTATAGGTTTTCTTGTTGGCACCATGATTAAGACTACAAAAGACCATAAAGATAATTGTCAGCGGATGATGATCTTGGGATCATTGATGATTATTGCAGGTTGGTTGTGGGGATTGCTTTTCCCAATAAATAAACAATTATGGACTAGTTCTTATGTTTTATATACCGCTGGCATCGGAACGATAGTATTATCATCAATGATCTGGTTAATTGATATTTTGAAATACAATAAATGGGCATATCCATTTATTGTATTTGGTTCTAATTCAATATTTATTTTTGCTCTATCAGGAATTTGGGCAAAAATATTATTAAAAATTCATTTTACTCTTGATGGGAAAGAAATATCAGGCTATTCCTATCTTTATAAGACAATTTTTTTACCATTAGCTGGTGATATTAATGGATCTCTTCTGTTTGCGGTCTTTCATGTTATTGCATTTTGGTTGATATTATTTTGGATGTATAAAAAGAAGATTTTTATCAAACTTTGAATCTTACTGAGGCAACAATGGTTGAAATAATAATTATTGTTCCAATGATATATGATTCAATATTCACAGTTCGTGTAAAAAAAACTGTTTCAACTAATAAAGCTATAGGAATAACTAGATTATTCATTACGGCTAAGGTTGTACTGCTAACTAATTCTGATCCACGATTCCATAAATAATACCCTACTCCAGTTGCAATGCCGCCAAGCCATAAAACTAAAATCCACTCTACAAAAGAACCTGGCAATGACAATCCTTGTGGGGAAATAATCAAACCAACTGAGCTAATCAATAATGCGCCAAAGAAGAAATAAGTAAAATCATGAAATTTATCTACTTGGTTCCAATCGCCTTGTTTAAATCGTCTATATAAAATTTGACCTGAAGCAAAGCACAGATTAGCTGATTGAATTAATACAAACCCAATAAGGTCGTTTTTGTCAAAATAAGTAGTACGCAAGAACAATGCCCCAATGATTGAAAAAATAGATAATAAATAAACAGGTAATTTGAATTTTCTTTCAAACAAATTTGAAATTAATACAACATAAAATGGAGTTGTAATGGTAAAAAGAAGAATTCTTTGTATGGTTGTGTAATTAAATGCAGTCAAATAAAACACGTACATGAGACCTATTTGCAAAGCCCCAATAGAAGCAATTCTGATTAGATACTTATAAGAAATACTTTTTCTAAGCCAAGGTAGAAAAAAAATAAATGCTACAAGAGAACGAAAAAATGCAAGACTCCAAGAATTTATCTGAGGAGATAAGTAATTTCCTATAATACTAAAAGAAAAGGACCATATAACTGTTGTAATAATAAGATAGATCATCAATTCATTCTAAAAAAGAATAGATATTCATCTTAGATCAAATAATTGACTATACTTTAGAATTAATGATTGTGATTTAGAATCAATTGGAATACCATCATAATCCTCCATTTGATTATAAACAATGTATAAACCAGATCCTGCAGACTGCTGAAGAATAAATCTCCAGTTAACAGAGCTTACGCCTGATTGATTATTGTATTGTAAAAGCGCCTGTAAGTACATTTTTGGAGAAAAGGCGTAGGTTAATCTCGCACGAGAAAGGTATGTTTTAAAGTCTCCTTGAGGAAGGTTAACGTTATTGTAGTTATAGCTGAACTCAGAATTGAATCGATCACCAAATCTAACCTTAAGCGTTGGTCTAGAATTAATACGGTCTCCTCCGAAAAAACCTCCAATATAATTCATAACACTAAAACTTAATTTATTTGTTGGGGGTGAAGTAAAATATAGTTGAGCTTCAACATGGTCATAAGTTGCAGCTGGGACTGAAATATTTTTTGATGAATTAATTAAAAAATCTTCATTTAGTCCTTCTTTAGTGAAATTAACTCCAGTATGGATTTGATATCCAGATCGAAATTCAAGATGATTATCTACATGCAGTTTTCCGGTTTCATGAAAACCATCTAACTTCCAAAAGCCATCATAGTTGATGTGCGGCCTTACTTCTAGTACCCCCATTGAATTTTCAGGTCGGAATCTAGTAAAAATCCTACCAGACCATTTTCTATACCCACCTGTTCGTTTTAGAAAGCCCATTTCAGGATTGAAAGCTTCACCAAGCTCAGTATACGAAATAACAGTTTGGATTTCTTTGCCGTTTCTAGCTGCGGAAAGCCGATACGAATATGCTTTATCCTGATCTAAGTCTGGAGTGCTTGAGGTCGCAATAAATCCATCTACCTGGCCTAACTCTCCAATGCCTAACTGGCCATCAAGCGCATAAACCTGATTGGAATATCCATCGCTATTTAGATTAAGCATGTTCGTTGCCATAGCACCAAAGAAAGTTCTATTTGGCATCTCTTTTTTAACCCTAAAAATAGAAAATTCTTCTGATTTAGTACTCATTGACAATAAACCAATTCGCATATTTGAAAATGTTCCAGTGAGCCTTCCACCTGCCGTAATTGGAATTTGCTGACCATCGTTTCCAATTCCTATACGCCTACTGAAAAACATCGAAAGCTCTGAGCCGCTACGAGTGTTTTCACCAATAGAAAAAAGGCCTGCATTTTCTAAGAAAAAGGCTCTTTTTTCTGGGAAATAAAGACTAAATCTGTCCAAATTGATTTGCTGCTCATCTGCTTCTGCTTGCGCAAAATCAGTATTATATGTCATATCTAAAGTAAGGCTAGACCCAATATTTATTTTTGCATCAAATCCCAGGTCGCTATCATTAGTATTTCTATCAGATGAGTCAGAGATGGCATTTGCCTGACCAAGAACATAGGGGATAATTTTATAGCTTCTTGAAGATGGGATCTCTATTCCCACTAACTGCCCAGCAGATACTAATCGATTTATTGTGAATTGACGTGTAATTTGTGACCAGTGGGCTTTTTCTTGATTGCTGCTAATTACCCGTTGAAAGTTTATTCCCCAAGTCTGGTCTTTTTTTGAATTGTACCTTAATGTTTTTAACGGTATTTCAAATTCAGCGCTCCATCCAAAATCACCTATAAATGATTTTACATTCCATGCAGCATCCCAATTAATATTATAACTACCTCCAGTTCCCATTGAAAATCTTCGGCTAGTAGATCCGCCTTCTCCACCTTTTGTGATTTGTGCATCATATTCTATCCCTGCTGCATTTGTTCCAAAAGCGTAACCATTTTGATAATCTCTAAATGTATCTAAAATAAATATAAAGCTGTCCATATCATCCAATGGAGAATCTCTTCTGGCATCTGAGATAATTATTTTTTCTGGATCATTATGATAGCAGATTGCAGCAACATATAAATTTTCATCAGAAAACATAATTTTAACTTCTGTTTTTTCCGTTGCAGGCTTTCCTTCGTCAGGAGACTGCTGAATAAACCCTGTTGTAGCATCAATTTTTTTCCAAGCCGGGTCATCAATAACTATTCCATCGATATTTGGTGAGATTTTAGTTTTTATAGCATTGATCGCATTAGCTTCCAATGCCATATTTTGTCCAAAAGCAGATTGGATGAAAAAAATGAATATATAATACCGATATGTTATCATTAAAGTATTTATTCCCTATAAAGCTCTTCCGTGAGTTTAGCCATATGAAGGCATTTTTCAGTTACGCCACCCAAATCATGTGAGGTATAATTCACTTCCACGGAACACCACCCAATTAATAGGTCTGGGTGGTGATTTTCCTTCTCAGCAATTAAAGCCAATGCATTTACAAACTCAATGCCATCCATGTATAAATCAAAGGAGAATTGTCTAGATATTGAATTATTTTTATAATTCCATTCTCTGAAATTATTTAGCTCTTGTTCTATTTTATTTTTATCTACAATGCTCATGACATTTATTTTTTACCTATGCTATTGAAAGTTTTTTAAAGGTTATTGTAACCCATATTATCGAAATGATAGTAGCAAAAATACCAGAAATAAACATACTATACCAAATCCATTCTACAGGCTTATCTTGAATAAAGGTAAAATAATATGCTAATGGGCCAGCAACCCCAATAACCCTAATTGTTGTAATGACAAGAGATGGCATTCCCTGTCCAAGGCCTTGTAATATTCTACCAATTGTCAAGCCTATAGAAATAAAGGGAAACAATAGTGATATGATTCTTAAATAGTCTATTGATATTTTTTGAATTGTGGAGTCTGAAGTAAAAATACTTATCACTAGTGGTGCAAAAATATATAATAGAGCTGAACAAATCGAGGTTATTATCAGCGAACTTCTTACTCCATACCTAGATATAAATTTAATTTTATTTATTTCGTTTGCTCCATAAAACATTCCTACCATGGTGGTTAAAGCTGATGCGATACCAAATATTGGAAGAAAAACTAACATATCAATTCTCCCTCCAATCTGGTAAGCGGCAACTGCATTGGTAGAATAATTTACAAGCAATCGATTAAATACTAGTTGACCAATAGCCATCACAACCATTGACATTGAAACCGGTATCCCAACTTTAATTATATCATAAATAATAAAAGATGATGGGGAAAAATCTTTGAGTTTAAACCTAAGATAAGTGTGATGCTTGATGAATAACATATAGATGAAAATACAAAAAACAATTATTTGGCTGATTGTTGTGGCCCACGCAGCACCGGTCACGCCATAATCCAAATAAAAAATAAAAATAGGATCAAGAATTGTATTTAAGACTGTTCCTAATCCCGCAACTATCATTGGCAGCTTCATTTCCCCCTCACCCGCAAGAATTGATCTAAAAAAGCCTGAGAATACACCAAATGATATACCATAACAACTGACCCTTAGATAATCCCATGCTAATGGTAATATTTCCTGAGTACATCCCATAAGAATTAAGATCTCTTTACCGTAGATTAATCCAACAGATGTAAGTACCCCGCTAATCAAAAAAGCGATTACCACAGCATGCTCAGCTGAATTATCTGCATTAACCTTATCATCTGCACCAATAAATCTTGCTATGGATGCAGTAACTCCATTACCTAAACCAAATGATAGACCCATCACAAAAAAGAAAATAGGCATATTGAATGCGACTGCTGCAATCGCATTACCTCCTAGTCGCCCAATAAAAATCATATCAATGATTGTATATAATGTTTGAATACCCATACCTGCCATGATTGGTATTGCCAAATTCCACATTGATTTTGAAGGATTATCTATAAATAACTGTAAAGGGGGTTTTTTTTGATTTGTATGTTCCATTTATATAATTAAATGTGAGAAATAACCTTATAATTTATAAGATATAAACTGTATTGCTTAGGCTAATTTAGAATGGCCAAATAGTTGGAATAATTAGTATAGCTAATATCCAAAAAGTGAGAGCTAGCGGAATACCGGTTTTCATATAATCCGAAAATCTATATCCTCCTGGACCATAAACCATCAAGTTGGTCTGATATCCTACGGGGGTACTAAATGATGCTGATGCAGCAAAACAAACACCAAAAATAAATGGTCTTGGATCAAATTGCATATCAGCAGTAATTGCTATTACGATAGGTGTCATAATTATTGCGGTAGCTGTATTTGATGAAACTTCAGTCATTACCATAGTGACAAAATAGACTAAAGCAAATAGTACATATGGTTGCATTGAAGGCGAAATGGTATCTACGTATTGCATAATCATATTAGCAATATAGGTTGCAGTACCAGATGATTGAATGACTATGCCAAGCGGAATTAATGCAGCGATCAGCACAATAACTTGCCAATGAATTGATTCATATGCTTCATTTGGAGAAATCACCCTAAACATCATTAAGATTACAGCGCTGATCAATGCTCCTTTTAGAATGGGCAATACGCCAATAGCAGCAAGAAATACAGTTAGCACTATCGATACTATGCTTATCCACCAAAATCTTACCTTAACTAAATCTGCCTGCATTTCCCCAAGCAAAATAAATTTTCCTGATTTTTCAAGTTCTGAAATTTGTCTTTTCCCTCCATAAATAAGCAGTGTATCGTATGTGTGCAAAACAACATGGGCAATTTTTTTTCTAATGATCAAACCCTCTCTTCTTATTGCAAGGATAAATGCACCAAACCTCTTTCTGAAATTTGCCTCACGAAGAGTTTTTCCAATAACATCAGATTGATCGGTTACCATGCACTCAACTAAAATATTATCATCCTGTTCAAGTTCTGACTGTGTTAATTTTTCATCAGTAAGAAGAGTGACTTTTTCAACCTCCTTCATTCTTAAAAAACTTTCAAGTGAACCTTTTACAAAGAGTATGTCACCAACTCTCAAGGTTTGCCTTCCAACATTGTAAGCTATCAGCCTACCATCACGCTGAATATCAAGAACAATAACATCATAACTTTGATTAACATTCCTCTCTTGACAAGTAGACCCTACTAGCGGTGAATCCTCAGATATTTTCATTTCAGTTAAGTATCCTGCCATGTGATAACTTTGAGTCAAGCTTGAAGTGACAGTGCGTGAAGGTAAAATTTTAGGAGCAATCCATAAAACATAAATAAGTCCTACTAATAATGTAATCCATCCATATTTTGCGAACTCAAACATTCCAAGTGGAGTACCACCATTTTCAATATAGACTGCATTAACTATCAAATTTGTAGATGTACCTACAAGCGTTAGTGTGCCACCCATAATCGCAGCATAGCTAAGTGGAATTAAGAGTTTTGAGGGGCTCATATGGTATTGGTGAGCTAATCTAATAGTAACAGGCATAAATACTGCTACAATTGCAGTATTATTCATCAACGCGCTTGCAAAAGCAATAGTTAACAAATATACACCTAAACCTAAGTTTTTAGACTGAGAAACAAGTTTATTGATTCTGACAATAAGGTATTCTAGGATACGTGTTTTTTGTAATCCTTGGCTAAGAATAAATAATAAAGCAATTGTAATAACTGCAGGATTAGAAAAACCAGAAATGGCTTCTTCAACAGTTAAAAATCCCCCCGTGAAAAGAATTGTCAATATTAATAAAGCTGTTACATCAAGACTGAACTTTTCAGAAACAAAAAGGATGAAAGCCAATACTATTAAAGCAAGTACAAATACTATTTCAAAAGTCATTTTTTAGTTTTTCTTACTAAACGTTTACTTCGTCAATTTGCTCAGGCTCTAAAAATCCTTTTGCATACTTCATATAGATTTTTTGCTTTACAAAAATATCAAAAAGATCTACATCAATATGTGCATCATCTTTCATAAAACCTAATATTCGCATGGCTTGGCTTAGTGTTTTTCCTTTTTTATATGGCCTGTCACGAGCAGTTAGAGCTTCAAAAATATCTGCTATTGCCATAATGCGCGCTTGTACCGACATTTCTTCTTTAGTCAATCCTTTAGGATAGCCAGTTCCATCAAGTTTTTCATGGTGACCACCAGCAAACTCAGGAATATTCTTTAAATGCTTTGGATAGGGAAGTTCATCCAGCATGTTAATAGTAATTACGATATGGTCATTAATCACTTGTCTTTCTTCAGGGGTTAATGTTCCTCGAGGAATTGTTAGGTTATAAATCTCATCTTCGGATAGAAAATTTTGCATTTTACCATTGGGTTTCCATTTGTACTGAGCAATTTCATTAATCCGCTGCTGTTTATCTCCCGACATAAATTCTCCACCAATATTGGATTCCTTGATAAAAGAAAGATCTTTTTTAATTTGTCTAATTGTTTTTTGATAGTCTTTTTTTAGATCGTTTATTTTTTTATTTTTTTCGTTGGTGCTTAATGATTGGTCACGCTCTATTGTTAATTCTTTTTTCAATTTTTTTATCTCAAAGTCACGTTTAAGAGCAGCAAATCTTGTCTCAACTTCATGGATTCGATCATAAATAGTTTCGAGTTTTGTAGATTTATCCACAACAAACTCAGGGGTTGCAACCTTACCGCAATCATGCAGCCACGCTGCAATTTTTAATTCGTACATTTCTTGATCAGAAAGTTTAAAATCTGCAAATGGACCATTTTTTGTTTTATGAACCGCCTCAGCAAGCATCATAGTTATTTCTGGGACTCTTTCACAATGCCCTCCAGTATATGGTGACTTTGCATCAATAGCCGAGGCAATAAGTTTAATAAATGATTCAAATAAATTCTCAAGATCTTTTATGAGATTTTTATTGGTAATGGCTACCGCTGCTTGGCTTGCGAGAGCTTCAACCTTGCCTTGAATATCTTCACTAAACTCAATAATTTTTTTAGATTTATTTTTTTGTGCATTTAAAAGTTGTAAAACCCCTATAATTTCATCTTCATGGTTTTTCAATGGTACTGTTAAAAAAGATTTTGAATGATAACCTGTTTTCTCATCAAACATTTTAGTTCCAGAAAAATCAAATCCTTTCGCCTTATAAGCATCTTGAATGTTAACTGTATCACCGCTAAGGCCAACATATGCGGCCACCATAGAATTATTTGGCTCTCCTTTTTCATCATATAGTTTTACAGGATAAAAAGGTATTTCCTCACCAGAAGTTCCTCCCATATGAAAATTGAGCGAATCAGTCATCATGATTTCAAATTTCAATCTTTTGTCATCAGTCATCATGTAAAGAGTACCTCCATCGGAATTTGAAATTCGTTTTGCTTCTAGTAAAATCATCTCAAGCAATTTAGACATATCTCTTTCTTTTGAAAGCGCTAAACCGATTTGCGATAAATTGCCAATTTGCTCTTCAAGGTCAGAAATATATGCTTTTACTGCTTTAGGTGCACTAGCAAGATACCCTGCTACCGTTGCAGTGGATTGTGTTTGTTTTTTTGTCATTGAATACGCTTCATAGTCATGTATACTAACTTACTGCAAGATTCTAGATTGAGCAACTATATGATTGATACCAATACATAAAATCAATAAAGCATTAAATAAATCACAACTCCAGTCACAGAAACATACAACCATAGCGGAAGGGTGATTTTTGCAATTTTTCTATGCAGGTTGAGGTTGTCTGTCCAGCCCCTATACAGCGTAAGTAAAGCAAGTGGAATGATGATAGTAGCTAGAATGATATGCGTTAATAAAATAAAATAATAAATCGTGTTAAATTCGCCAAGATACTGCTTAGGTCCAGCCTTGAACCAATGATAAATAATGTAGCTTACAAGAAATGCTCCTGAGGTTCCAAACGATACGAGCATAACATTTTTATGAAACCTGCGTTTTTTTTTAATTATTAAAAAATAGCCAATAATAAGCAAAGCGGTTGTTAAAGCATTTAAGCTAGCATTAATTGATGGTAGAATAGATACATCCAGCGATCCATTTACACCATCAGGTCTTGGTCCTAAAATAAGAAATGCAACTGCGCTAGAAATGATAATGGATATGATATATATTATCTTTATCCAAAAATTATCTTTCTTATTCATGAATTTTGTTTGAGCAGGATATTAATATCTTTTTTAAGTTTTTTCATATCCTCAGTTTTCATACCATTATAATAAGCTCTAATCATTCCTTTTTTATCTACCAATGCAAATTTTTCACTGTGAAAAATAATATCTTCATAATCTCCAATCTTAAATCCATCTTTAATAACTCTTTTAACAGTGCTTTCTTCACCAGTTAAAAAATACCATCGAGAAGTATTGGCATCGTATTGTGAGGCATACTTTGTTAGAACCTCTGGGGTGTCATACTCAGGATATACTGAGATTGAAACCAGCCTTACGTCGTCGTTTTTTTTATATTTTTTATGAATAATATTCATATTTCCTGTCATCATTGGGCATGCCATGGTACAAGTAGTAAAAATAAAATCGGCAACCCAGACTTTTCCTTTTAAATTATTCAATGTGATCGTTTCTTGCTCGCTATTTACAAACTCAAATTCAGGAACCATGCCAATTTCTGGTAGCTCATTCTCTTTTCCCTTATAATTCAAAAAGTAAGTTGCAAGTAAAAATACAGCCACAACTATATATATTTTTATTCTAGTATTTATATTCATGTTTTAACCCCTAAATCAATTATAATAATTAATAATAAAATTGGTAAATAAAAAACAGATGCTTTGAGCAATAGTAAAGCATCTTTATTAGATCGATTTCTAGCTAATGGTAATGCTGAGACAAAAAATGCACATGTAATTAATATAACTCCAAACAGATATACAATCCCTAAAGAGCCTTGAATAACCGGAATGATTGAAATTGGTATCATTAAAAGTAAATGCCAAAATATTTGTCGCATAGTTCTATTGCCTTCTGGTTCAAGCACCGGAAGCATTTTTAAATTTGCTTCAGCATAGTCTTTTCTGCACATCCATGCTATTGCATAAAAGTGTGGATGCTGCCAAAGATACATCATGCCAAATAAAACCCATGCCATAAATCCTATTTCTCCTGTAGATGCTGTCCATCCGCCGATTACTGGCAATGCTCCTGGAATAGATCCAATAGAGGTATTGAGCCAAGTAATTTTTTTTAAAGGCGTGTAGACAACTATATATAAAAATGAAGTAAGAATAGCTATAAATCCTGTGATGGTATTTATTAGAGATACAAGAATTATCGCACCAAAAAGAACCATCAACACGCCAAACGCCATAACTTCTGAGGGGCTGATCAATCCTGCTGGTAATGGTCTATTTTTTGTTCTGATCATATATTTGTCAGTTTCTCGCTCCATGTAGTGATTAAGCGCGCCAGAACCTGACGCTGTCATTGTTGTACCTAAAAGTGTAAAGAATAAATGTTCCCATGAATTTATTCCAGATGACCCTAGATAATACCCAAGAAAAGTTGCTACAAGCACAAGAGAAAGAATATTTAGCTTACTAAGCTCAAAATAAATATTCATTTTTGACTTTGCTTTATCCTTGACAAGCTTCAAAAGTTTAAATCCTTTAATTTATTTGACTGAGTAAATAAAATAAATATCATACAACAACCAAGCAAGGCGGCTCCATTAACAACATGAAAACTTGCTATAAAAGGCATACGCTCTGATAAAACTGTCGCAGCTCCTAGAATAATCTGAATAATTAATATTATTGATATTAAAATCAAAATCTTTGATTCCCATCTATTCTTGTTAACGTGTTTACCAAATTTATAAATAAAGAAACATAATACTGCACTAATTATGATTGCTCCTAATCGATGTAAAAAATGAATAATAACCTGCCATTTTGAAACCATATCTAAGCCTTTATCAAAAAGATCAACATTAATATTATTTATCATAGCATCAGAAAAAGTAGGAATCCACATACCTCCCATTAAAGGAAAATCAGGAATAGCTAGGCCTGAAGCGGTGTGTCTCATAAATGCACCAAGTATCAGTTGAATATAGACTAAGATTGTCAATACTACTGCACCACGTCTAACTGAAAGTGGATATTTATTACTTTTCTTATTTTTTCTTATTAAAGAAAGACTATAGGCAATAAAAATTGTTGAAAGAAAAAATGTTTGTGCAAGTATTCCATGAATAATCGATATTGGAGGTGGTAAGAAAAAAAGAACGGTCATTCCTCCAAGCAATCCTTGAATAACTACTAAAACTAATGCTACAAAGCCCATTTTTTTTATCCATAACGGTTGATTTGAAAAGGCTAATAAAATAGATTGAAGCAACGTTAAAAAACCAACGACGGTGGCAAAAAGCCTGTGACCGTGTTCATAAAAAATACCCCCTACCATATCAGAAATAGGATAAGAAAACATTTGCTTTCCGTATGAAGTAGGCCAATCCGGGACAGAAAGACCAACCTCATGACTTTTAATTAATGCCCCAACAAAAATTAAAAATAATGTAGAGATTACAATTAATTTCGAAAGACGTCTAAGGGCGATATCAAAAAATGATTCCATTGCAGAAATTATATCAGTTAAGGATGATTATTTATTGATAATTGAAGAATTATTTGTCAAGCTAAAGCTCGGGCAGAAATAAATTAACTTTAGGCGTTACCACTCATCATCGCCCCAGTCATCATCATCTCCCTCTGCTTCTTCTAGTAAATATTCCTGCTCTGTTTCCATCCACTGTTTATATCCATCTTCATCGTAAACTGTAAGATAGCCTCTCATTTGAGCGTGCTGTGCACCACATAATTGAGCGCAAGCAATCTCAAATCCCCTATATTGATCACCGGGCTTTTTTTCTTCAAAATCTTCTCGCGGCGTACCCTTGATTGTTTTTAGAAAATCCTCTGTAGTCATTGTTGCTTCAAACCAAACTGGGATTACCATTCCAGGAATCGCATCTTGAGACACTCTAAGCTCAGGAAGTTTGAAATTATGAATAACGTCTCTTGAAGAAAGCAATATATTGATAGGTCTATTAACGGGTATTTTTAATTGGTTTTGCAAAACAACGTCATCCTTAGCATGCTCGTCGGTCCGATCAAGGCCAATAAAGTTCTGTTCTTCATCATTAACTAAATCAAGGCTAGTTGAGCCAAAAATATTATCTGGTCCTGGGTAATGAATATTCCATGCAAACTGCTGTGCAACAACCCTGATCTGGATAGAGTCAAGTGTATTGGGTACATCGTTGACCCTACTTGCCCATATTGGAAAGGCAAAACCAATCAAGAGAACTACTTCAATTAGGGCAACAGCTACTTCAGAATATGTAGAATAATGATTTTTCACTCCATGATAATCTGCTTTTGGCTGTTTTGCTGAGCGAAAGCGAATGAGTGTATAAATAAAATATATACCCCAACCAACAAATAGAATAAGCATTAACCAATGGACAAGAGAAATTACATTATCAATAGCCGGTCCCTGCGTTGAGGCGGATACAGATGGCAGCCCTAATTTTCTAAGTAATTCTAACAATTAACCTTTACCTCTATTGCTATCTTTTCTTTTTGAAATATTTTTTGCGTAGTCCTTAGCTCTTTTATTTAATACATAAATAAATGATACAAAGCTGCTCAGTACACCCCCTGTAATTGTGAGCAAAGTAATAATTGCTAAATTCATACCTTGTGTTGCTTTTGCATTTGGATCACCAAAACACGTTGAACATGCATAAACAATATCGGGTGAAATAAAAATAAAAATGGCTATAGCAGTTATAATTAACTTAGTCATAATTAAATTGTTCTAAATTTTTTATACACTTGTATTCCATAATATACTAAAACAATACCCCCAATAAATGATACAATACCAATCATCGGTGATTGATTAATTCCCCAAAATCCTACTCCAAATGAAAGAATGGCTGATATAATTATAAAAAAGATATGGAAAGATTTAATCGACATATTTAATAGATCCTAGCCTGGGCAAGCATTGTGCTGATTGGTAGAAAAATTAATATTAAAAAAGAAATAGCAGTGGCTATCAATGTCCAATAGATAGTTGTTTTTTCATCAATTAAATGCATGAAGTAACATGCAACTAAAGATGCTTTGATACTTGCAACAAAAAGTCCAAGAGCTATACCTGCTTTTACGCCAATATCTAAATAAGAGATAGCAACAGTTACTACAGTCAAAAATGCCAAAGCAATAAATACTATGACATATGTCTTAATATGGTGTTTTACTTCATCAGGTGTCATTAATTATTCCTCATAACAAATATAAAACTGGAAAGAGAAAAATCCAGACCAAATCAACAAAATGCCAATACAGGCCAACTATTTCTATTCTATTCGTAAATCTTTCAGGGTCTGCTTTCCACATCTTTGATCCAGGCCCAAAATAATAACCAATTACTACAATTCCACCAATTACATGCAAAACATGTAATCCTGTCATTGTAAAATAAATTCCTAGAAAATTATTTGTGCTAGGTAAATATGGTGGAACATGGCTGAACTTAGCAGAATACTCAAAATACTTGATTACCAAAAACCCAAACGCAAAAAGCAATGTAGTTCCGGAATAAAATTTAAATTTCTTAAAATCATTTAATTTTAATGAGGCCCAACTCATGACCATTGTTACGGAAGATGAAATTAAAAATAATGTATTTAAAGTGGCTAATCGCACATCAAGATATTCTGTGCCTGCGGGCCAATTATCTACTCCGGTCCTTAAAAATATATAAGCAGAAAATAACCCGCCAAATAACATCACTTCCGATGCTAGAAAAAGCCATATTCCTAATTTCCCATTATACAAACCTGTATCAGGGCGCTCTTTAACATTAAATGGAATATCCATACTAATTAACCTTTTTGACTTTGTGGTGAGAAATCATTTTTTTCATTAGGGACGCTATATTCATAAGGTCCTCTGTAGACCGTTGGGACTGTTTCAAAATTACCATGCCCTAGGGGCGGTGATGTTGTATCCGTCCAATCTATTGTCGTTGCATTCCATGGATTGGATTCACCGGTTTTTTTAGAGCGAAGACTAATAATCATATTTACAATAAAAAACAGCTGAGCAACACCGAGGAGCCAAGCTGAGATCGTCATAAACTCATTTAAATGTATCACTCCTGCAGCATGCGCATAGGTTTCGCCCCCATCATTCATTCGCCTAGAAAGACCTGCTAACCCTTGAATGAACATGGGCATAAATACGCCATTCATAAATATAAATGATGAATAAAAGTGAAGCTTTCCAAGCATTTCATTGGTTCTTTTACCTGTGAGCTTTGGAAACCAATAATATATACCTGCAAATAAAGCAAAAATTGTTCCGGGAGCTACAACATAATGGAAATGACCAATAACATAATATGTGTCATGGAGATGTATATCAGCTGCCGCCAAACCAAGAGGGAGACCAGTTAATCCACCAATTCCAAACATTGGTAAAAACCCTAAGGCAAATAACATAGGGGTATTAAATCTAATCGATCCTCCCCAGAGCGATAGCAGTAAAGCAGTCAAAATCACAACTGAGGGTATTGAAATAATCATTGTCGTTGTTTGGAAGAAGGCTCCAATCGTAGTGCCCATTCCAGTGAGATACATATGGTGCGCCCAAACAATAAAAGACATAAAACCTAAAAATATCATTGCGTATACTAAAGATTTATACCCTTTGATTGGTTTTCTAGTATTGTTTGCAATTACTTCAGTAACAATACCAAAAGCTGGGAGGATTAAAACGTATACTTCAGGGTGCGCTAAAAACCAAAACAAGTGCTGCCATAACAAAGGACTTCCGCCGCCCGCATAAGGACCTCCTCCACTAACGACTAATCCACTTGGCATAAAAAAGCTTGTTCCAACAAGACGATCCATCAATTGGAGGATACCTGCAGCCTCTAAAGGAGGGAATGCTAAAAGTAATAAAAATGCTGTAATAAATTGTGTCCATACAAAAATAGGTAGCTTCATCCATGTCATACCATCGGTGCGTAGCTGAATAACAGTAACTAGAATGTTAACTGAGCCTAATAATGATGAGGTTATTAACATAACCATTCCCCATAGCCAGACAGTTTGACCCGTAGTCGCAATATTTGATAAGGGAGGATATGATGTCCATCCGGAATTTGCTGCCCCACCAGGAACAAAAAATCCAACTACCATAATAACTGACCCTAAAAAATAAATCCAGTAGGACGCAGCATTTAGCTTTGGGAAAGCCATATCAATTGCTCCAATTTGAAGCGGGACTAAATAATTTCCAAAGGCACCAAAGGCAAGTGGAACGACACCTAAGAATATCATTATTGTTCCATGCATCGCACCCATGGAATTATAAGTTTCAGGAGGAAGAGCTCCATCGGGGCCCAGTAGACTTCCGATTAAAGGGATAGGGGTTCCAGGATAAGCCAGCTGGTATCGCATTATTGATATAAGAACAAAGCCAAATAGAAGCCAAGCAAGAGAAGTGATACCATACTGAATACCTATTATCTTATGATCTGTTGACCAAATATATTTTGTCCAAAAACTTTGCTTATGATTTCCTTCGCTCATTTAATGCCTTTAGCTATATTTTAAAAATTAGGGACTTTGGTTTGATATGTTCTCGAAATCTATTAAAACTTATAACTCAAATTTATGGTTTTAATTAATTATCTACAAAGTTGATTTTATTGAAAATTTTATTTTTCATATGGTTTAGTTTGTTGATTTAAATTCTTTATTTTATCTAAATTTGTAGATCTTAAATTATTAAAAATTTAATCGTTCGGAGAAAATATGAACAAAACCATACTTAATATTTTAATCATCTCTTTTGGGGTAGGCACCATAGGTGCAGGAGAGGTTACAGGAAGCGTCAAATACGTTGGTCAACCACCAAAGGCTAAACGCCTTAGAATGGATGCAGACCCAGTATGTGCCGCTTCGCATCAAAAAGCAGTAAAAGCTGAATCATTTGTCGTAGATGCAAATGGAAACCTTGCAAATGTAATGGTTTATCTCAAAAATGTAAAATACGATGGAAAAGTATCATCAGAGCCTAAGACGCTAGACCAAGCAGGATGTGTGTATACACCTCATGTATTAGGCGTTCAAGCGGGTCAACCTCTTAAAATACTTAATAGCGATGCAACAATGCATAATATACATGGACTGCCTAAAGTAAATAGGGAATTCAATTTTGGTATGCCAAAAACCCTTAAAGAGAAAACCGTAACTTTTGATAAAGCAGAGGATATCTTTGTTGTCAAATGCGATGTTCATCCATGGATGAAAAGCTATACTCAAGTTTTTGATCACCCATACTATGCAGTCACTGATAAAAGTGGAAATTTTAGCATTGCTAATGTACCTGATGGGACGTACGAGATCGTTGCTTGGCAAGAAAAATTTGGTAGCAAGAGAACTCTTTCAAAAAACGTTACCGTTAAATCTGGTAAAGCTGTAGTCAACTTTGAATTTAGTCGACCAAAGAAAAAGTGATTTAAAACTACTTAATTTAAAAAATAAAAAAGCCTCGCTAGTACGAGGCTTTTTTATTGCAAATAGCAATAACTTAAAATGGGATTATTATGCCGACGCAAGAATTACCAATCGTCATCTCCCCAATCATCCTCTTCCTCTATAATAAATCCATATCCTTCAGATTCTATGTGACGCCTAACTATATCTGAAACATCTTCTTTTCCATCCATACCCCACATCCAATCTATGAGAGCCTTGTAAAGAAGAGTGCTATCAGTACTGATTCTAGCTACATCCCTCCCCCATGCTTCTCTAATTGAATTTATCGGCTCTTCCGTTGGAATGTAAGGTGCGGGCATTTTAGTGCCAGGCATAACATCTTGAGGGTTAATGAACCATTCTACTAGCCACTCTGGTCTTAATCTTTCTTTGGTAAGGGTTATGTTGGGTGCCCATGTTAATGCAGCCTGCTTTGGTTTTTCTGAGCCATAAAAATGACAATTATTACAAGCACCCATCTCAGCAATTCTCTCTCCGGCCTTATAAGATGATGAGTTCATAGCAAACTGATGAGCATCTTCGTATTTTAAATCCTGGCCATCTTTATACTGAAAATAAGAAATGATCTTGTTCCATTCCTGATCAGTATAATCAAAACTTGGCATTCTGGCTTGAAGATGGGGACGAATCATACTGACATCTTTAAACCAATTAAGAAGCCATTGAGGTTGTGTCTTTCTTCCTTGGGTGTTTAATAATGGCGGGCTAAAGCTCTGCACTAAGCTCATATCTTCAGCATTCGTTCCATCTGCAATTACCTTCAACCATTCAGCAGTTGCTGGCCAAATGGCGCCACCATCGCCATCGATCTTATGACAACCCAAACAATTATTAGTATGTAAAAACTGTTCACCTTTTGCTACGGCTAAATAATAAGGTGTTTTTTCAGGAAGCTTGCTTGGCGGAATTTCATCTTTAACAAGTCCCATAATCAAAGTAACAAGGGATTCTATCTCTTTATGTTCAAGTCCAAAGTGAGGCATTCTTGATTTCTCTAATGGCTTAAGCTCTTTGACTGTAGTCGTTCCATCATCATTAGGAATAAGGTCAAATTTTTCTGGCTCATTTATTTTATGATAAAACCAATCCCATTTAGTATGGGGTATTTCATCATGCCAAAAACCAAAATCTAGCTTTGAAATTAACTTACTGCCTTCGTGATTAAGAGAAATTCCAATTGGCTTTCTATCTTCAAAACCCTGGATATTATGACATGAATAACATCCATAATGTCCAATCAGATTCTCACCAGAATAAACTAGTTTCTCTTTGATTGACATGGTATTAAGTAAATTTTTCACCTGGGAGGTAGAATTTAATTGGGATAGAAAATCTGAGGCAATTTCATTTAAAATAGGTTCATTGACATTGGGAACCGGGGTTGAATCAAATTCTGTAGTTTTATCTAATAATAAATAGCTCGCTATATCGGCTGCTTCCTGATCGGTTAGGCGTAAATTTGGCATTTTAGTATCAGGGTGGTAGCTGTATGGATTTTTTAACCAATTGAAAAGCCATTCTGCATCTGTTTTAGATCCAATACCGATCAAGTTTGGCCCTTGCTCTAACCTAAGGTTCTGTAAAGACGGATCATAATTTGGGTCTGGCTCAGGCTGTATTTGATGGCAGCCCATACAGCCCAGTGCAGAAACAAGTAATTTGCCATTTTCTGAATCGCCAATATTGTTATTTTTTATTTTATTATAATT